>JACCEA012014501.1_pt1 | contig 49889 bp, 54 predicted proteins | sample 7449851 | NCBI WGS metagenome assembly JACCEA01 (sample SAMN15323453, study PRJNA562643) | freshwater metagenome | isolation source: river surface water | place: USA:Blue River Watershed | collected 2017-08-18 | reverse complement strand
CAAATATCAGAAATAATTAAGCATATTTCTGATATGAATGAAAAAAATATGAATAGAATTATTGAATATATTAATGATAATAAACGTGAAAATATTATTTCTGAACATAAAATAAGTAAAAAAATACATAAATTAGAAGAAAATATTAATGAAAAATTAAATATACTTATTTCTAAAAATAATGAATTACATAATATGAATAATAAATTAATTGAAGAAAATAAAATATTGTTCGATTTTATTATTGAACATTTTAATGAAGAAGAAAATATTATAAAAAATTTAGATTTAGAAATTAAAAAAGATTCTAAAAAAGTTATTATTAATCAAGATGAAAATATTATTTATGAACCAAAAAAAAAATTAGATGAAATTGTTGAACAACAAGAAGTTATTAAAGAACAAGATGTTATTGAAGAGCAAGATGTTATTGAAGAGCAAGATGAAGTTATTGAACAAGAAGTTATTGAACAACAAGAAATTATTGAACAACAAGAAGTTATTGAACAACAAGAAGTTATTGAACAAGAAGTTATTGAACAACAAGAAATTATTGAACAACAAGAAGTTATTGAACAACAAGAAGTTATTGAACAAGAAGTTATTGAACAACAAGAAGTTATTGAACAACAAGAAGAAACTTATTTAAATCAAGAAATTCAACAAAAAATTAATTTAAAAGAAGAAAATATAGAAGTTAAAAAGAAAAGGTCTTATAATCGTAAAAAGAAGTGAGATTTATAATATTTATAATATTTATTAAATTAAATAATATTTACAAATTATCTACATAATAATGCATGTAAAATGAATTTTGCAGAAACATGTTTATATTTAACAGATTTATTTTCTTTATTAAAATAAAATATAATATATTCATTTTCAATATGTTGTATAATATCGTCAGTAAAATAATATGGAATATAATTGTTATTAAAATTATTTAAAACAATTTCATTATATACACATTTGTATTTAAATAATGTTATTTCTAAAAAATTATTATTTTTTAATATAAATGTAGATTCTTCATATGACATACTATTATATGAAATATTATTCATAAATGAAATAAGTTGATTATATTCATTTCTATTCATTGCATATTGTTTACTTAATATTTGTTCAAATCTTGGATTTGAATCATTATTTTTAACATTTCTGAAAAAATCATTACTTAATATATATTTTGAATTTTTTGATAAAAATAATCCTTCATCTTTATATTTCATAAACTCTTTAATATTTTCAAAAGATGTTTTTGGTTCTTTTTGATATGAAATAAGTTTACGTATTTTAATAGGTTGAGTTTCAATAAATTCCATTTTTTAAATTTATATAAAATTAATATTTAATTTAAATTATTTTTATTATATATAATTTAAATAATAAATTTTTTTAACTTTTTATTTACGATAATCTTTTTAAGATTAATCTTTAGACGTTTATTGTTATATTTTATGAGATGGTATATAATATTTTTACAAATATATATACCTTATTTACATTATTTTACTCTTCATTTTCATTACTATTAGATGTTTTTTGAACACATCTTCCTAATAATGTAGTAAAAGGAACTTTAGAAGTATCATTACTTAAACTATAATAAAATTCATAATTAACAAATCCAAAACGTGGTTTACCATATGAATAATCAATACCAATAATTCCGTGTTTTTTTGATTTATATAATTCTTTTGAATTACGTATTACGAAATATTTTTCGTTTTCATTATTCATAAAATTAAGAAAATCTTCATCAGTGGGATTATATACTGAAATTTTTATTGAACCAAAAAAATCACTTAAATCATACATATCTTCATTTGGTGTTGATTCAATTAATTCTTCTAATTTTTCATTAGAATTATTCATATCATTAATCATATTAGTAAATTGAGTATTTATTAAATCAAAATTTAAATTTGAGTTCATTTTAAATTATATATGTTATCTTGTAAAATAATTATATTATATTTTTTATAATATAATTAATAAAGTATTTATTATATATATTTTAATTAGTAAATTTTTTATAATATTTATTTACGTTCATGTTTATCTTATTAAAGTTGATAAATAAGTTGATATCCATCATATACTTTTTTAACTCCAATCATATCAAAATATTGTGATATATATTGTCCTTTACCCTTTCCACTCATATTATCATCAATTGCAATAATTGTTCCTTTTTTAGTATTTTTATGTAATACACTACAAAGTTCAAACACATGATGTAATGATGAAGGATGAGTATTATCAAAATCAACATCAAAACTATCTAAATAAATTAAATCAAACTTTTCTTCACTTGAACGTTCACTCATAAACTTTACACTATCACCGCATCGAAAAAATACTTTAGGTGATACTACTGAACTTGCTGTTTCAATTGCATCTTCTGAAATATCTACTGAATATACATTACCTTGATAAAAGTTTACAAACATATCAAATAATCGTGTACTTTGACCATCTGACCATTCATTTATTGTACGAAGTGTACCCGTTTCTAAAATCATATAATTTTTTACTTTTTTCTCTTCTAAAAGTTCAAAAATTTTACGAAATCCTTCCGCTCTCTGTTGAAGGAGTGGTGCTAATTGAGCATCATAAAATTCTAAAAAATTCTCAGGCATACGTAATTCATTACTCATTTTTATAAATATATTATTATATATTAATTATTATATAAATCTTTTTATATCCATTTTCATAAAAAATATATTTTTTATCAAACTAAATAAATTTTGTTAACAAATTATAAAAATTGATTAAAATTTAAATTAATACAATATATCATAAAGATAAAATAATATTATGAAAATAACAAATATCAAAAATGTGTAATATTCAAGAAGTTTATAGTAAAATTAGTTACGTTAAACAAAACTTAATAAAATTTGTTGATATTGAAGTTGATGAACATAAAATATTAAATACACAATTTGATATATATGTAAATGATTTATACACATATATTCAAAATGATTTTGTAAAAGTTAAAAATGATATACGTAAAGAATATTCTCAAGAACATATTAATAAATATGTTATTGAATTAAGACATATTTATGATTATGTAAAAGTACAATGTAGTAGTGACCATAAAGATTATGATTCATTTGTAAAAGAACATTTAACAAAAATGCTTGAACTATATTTTGAATATAATGTATATAATTTTAATGAAGATTATTATTATATTTTGTTTGAAAACTATAATGGTTTAAAAACATGGCTTAAAATATATATTCGGAATTATGCTATTATTGTTTCTCATTATATGATTGAATATATTAAAAATAATAAAATATAACGTAAAAAAATTTATCGTAAGAACAAATTTTTAATAAAAAAAATTTACTATTTTTTTTTTAACAAAATATAATTATAATAAATTACATATATAATATTATTTTTATATTCTGCGATTACTAACAATTTAAAATGTTCCGTTTTTCAAAATACACATCTAACGATATTGAGCGTATGACTACTACTATTAGTAGTTCAAATATTAAATCAATTAAGGATTTATGTATTGATTGTGAAACTAATATTGCAAATAAACTTGGTATAAATTCTGAAACTCCATTATGTACAACAGTTGTTACAACAGAAAGTACGTGTGGACTTAAGGAAATGCATTTTGTAACAAAGTTTACAAACATTGAATTATATAATTCTGTATGCTATGAATCAAGTTTTCTTGATAGAAATAAAAACACAAATAATGCTAGAAAGATGGATTGTGCAACTATTAAAAATAGTTCAAACTTTCAAAAAGAAATTGTTGAAGATTTACGTAATGTATATATTCAACTGCTAGATCTTTCTGCATCTGGAATGAGTCAAATTAACGATTTAACTCATTTAATTTATTACAACTATCTTTTTCATTACTATGTTGATAAAATTAAGTTTATGCTTAACAACTGGAGTGATAAAATACTTGAAACATATAATTTAGATGAATTAAATGCTAATTATCAAGCTCAACGAAAGCGTTTAGATAAAATGAGTATGAACCGTATTATTCCAATCTTTATTTGTGGAGGCTTTATTGCTATACCATTTGTAATTATTGGTAGTTACCTTTCTATTTGTTGGCTTCCGTGCTACGCTGCTTGTAAAATTGCTTCACTTGATGATGAAATTGAAGCAAAACGCGTAGCACAAGCTAAAGATAAGCTTAATTATTGGGAATAAAAATAAAAAAAATAAAAAATAAAAAGGATTGTATATAGAGGTTATCCTTCCTCAAATCATAAAAAAATAAAAATAATAGTTAACAAATAATTATTTATTAACTAAAATATAAAAATGAATAAATTTAATATAAAAGAAAAAATATTATAAAATAAATATTATAAAAATAAAATGAATAATCAAATAAAAAATATATTATTTTATGGAGTTTTTGGAACATTTGGAGCATATACTTTTTATCAAGTATCTCAAAGTGAATTTCAAAGAAAAATGAAATCACAATATTATTTTGATAATATGATAAATTCTTATAGAGAATTAGAAGCATGTAATTTTATATGTGCAAATAAAAATCATAATAATTATGAAATTAAAGATATTACTAAAAAAGAAGAAATATTAAAATCAATTGAACCAGTAAATATTGTTTATGGCGAATATTGTAAAAATGAATATGACAATTTTCGAAACGCATATAATAAATATAAATTACATAAATATGATGTATGTTATAAATTTGCACTTTAACGCTTACCACCACCCACAAATGTACCCATTGGACCTTCATAATTATTAAATATCCAAGAATTTGGTCCACAATTGACTCCAGTACCTGCTTCTGCATAATTAGCAACCCAGAAATTAGGTTGTAATGGTAATGGTTCAGTTGAATATCGTGTTCCGTCACAACTTTCATAATCGCGTACTTCTTTCTTTAATTGGTGGTCACGAACTTTACTATAATAATAAACACCATCTTCATCCCATTTATCAGGAGTTACTTTACAAGGAAATTGTCCCATATAATTAGGTTTATCAGGAGTTTCTACCCATTTATTTGCTTCACGAGCAACTGGTTGAATAGGATTTATTTTTTCACCATTTGGTAAATGAGTATATTCTAATTTATTATCAATAATACCACCATTTTCACCAACATCCATTATAAACTCTACTACTTTGTTTGTATTTTTTATATTTGCATTAATAACTAATGTACTATTTTCAACATCAATATGATTTAAATACATATATTCAGCTTTTTCTACATCATTTGGTTTCATACTATTTGTTGATAATACAATATTTCCAGTAACAATTACTTCATGAGGAGCGGGAATAAGTTGGTCTTTAGTAGGATACCCATTATGATATGTTGGATAAATATAAGGTGATGTATTGATACCATAAGGTTTCATTTCGGATTTTTTTATAAATTTAATAATATGAATGCTAAATTTAAGTTGAAAATAATGTTTTAATGAAGTTACAAAAAGTTCATATTTATATTCTTTATTTCCTAAAGCATCACTCCATACTTCAATATTTCCATAATTTGCTTTTTCAAAATTATAAGTACCATTTTTATTTAATAATGTTAATACACGGTCACTCATTTCATCCATTGTACGACGAAGAAGATCATCCATTGTTGCGTGAGTATATGATTTATAAATACACGGTGATTTTAATTTAATTGGTTTTTTGTTTACTTTAGATAAAAATATTAATAATTGTTTTTTAGCAAAATTTGTTTCATCTTCAGTTAAATAATTAGGTTTTATACAAGTACCATTTATTTCATATTTTGGTGTATTACAATCACTTTTTGCTTCTACTTTATTATTTTTTTCATTTATAATATTTTCTGTTAAATTTTTATTTAATGTAGGACTTTTATTATAATTTAATAAATTATTTTGTATATTTTCTTTATAACTAAATATTAATAAAAGAAGTGCAATAAAAAAAATAAGTATGTATTGAATCATTTTTTAATATTAAAATATTACTATTATAATATTTTATATTTATTTTAATAAAAAAATTTATATGTTAAAAAAAAAGTAAAAAATAATAAAAATTAATAAAAAATAAGTTTATTTAAAAAAATGCTTGTGAACATATTTCTTCTTTTCTTCTTTTTCTTCTTTATCTTCTAAATTAAAATCTACTTCATATAAACCAGATTCACTTTTCTTTATAAATTCTAATTTAGATAACATTTTAGTTGTTTTTGAATACTTAATATATTTTTCACGCTCAAATACTGGGTCTTCGATATTATTTTTAATTGTTTTCATATCTTCATCACTTAAATAAATATTTTTCTTTTGAATAAATTTATTTATTTCTTTCATTAAATCTTTTATACTCATTTCTTTAACATTTATTTTAATTTTCATATCTTCAGGTTTAACATTTGTTTCAAATATATCATCTGTTAATAAATTCACTTTTCTACAATCATCATCTTCTTCATAATCCATTAATTTTGCTTTGCCCGGACGCGTTTTTTCATATTTTGCTTGTTTCTTTAAATCCATATTAAAAGCTCTAAAATCAACACTTGCTCTAAAATTTTCTTTATTATAATCAACTATTTTAACTTCTTTCCTAAAAATTGGTTCAATGTAACCATATTTTTCATAATTTTCTTCTTTTATTTTTTTACTTTTATTTATTAAATTATTTATATATGATTCATATTCCATTTTTAACTTTTATATTATTATGTAAAAATACTTTTATAATGAAAGTATTTAATACTAAAATATTTATAATAAATTTTTATATTTTTTATATAAAATAATTTATTTAAAAAAAATGTAATTTTGTATTATTATTTATATTATTTTATATTATTATTTTATATTATTATCTATAATATCATATGTAAATGAAAAATATTTATTTTCATGTTCAAAAATATAACTATTTTTATGTTTAGATTCTAATATTTCTAAATGCAATTGACAAAAATCATAATCAAATAAATCTCCTATTTTACGTTTTCTATTTAATGAGTTATTACAATTTTCAATAGTATAATTTCGCTTTGTTTGATTATATTCTCTTACATATAATGTTACATTTGGTGCTAATGTAATAATTTCTTCTTTTTTTATATTACTTTCTTTTGCATTATAATCACTTGGTTTTATTGTTGGACATAATATATGATGATCTACTTTTTTTGTTACATGCGTATAAAGTATATATTTTATTACATTTTTACTTACTCTTTCAGATACATAATATAAATATACATTAATCGGAATCATAAATTCATAATCTTTTACATTTATTACATTTGGATTATAATATACTTTTTGTACATATATTGGTTTAGAACGATTAATTGAAGAAATTAATTCAACATTATTTTGAATCATATCTAAATTTTCATTTTTATTTTCTTTAAAATTTGTTATAATAATTTCATTTTCTTCTTCATTTAATTTTATTTTTTTTATACATTTTGATAAATTCTCATTTATTTCATTATCTAAATCATTTATAATATTATATTCTTCTTTGACTTCTGCATTTTCTTTATTTTTACGAACATATTTTCTTTTCGGTTTTCCTTGTAAAGTTTCTAACTTCATTTTTTTATAATATATTTTATATAATTTCTTTTTATATTTAAAAAGTAATCATTTTTTTTATTTTTTTAATAATCATTTTTATACTTAATAACTATTATATTTAGTAATATTAAGCTTATTATATGTTAATACATCTACAACAATTATATAATTTTCAAAATTATATACATTATTTTTATTATTTTCATTATTTTCATCATTAATTAAATTAATATTATTTTCATAATTTAATATAATATTTTTAGTATCATTAAATTTATCAAAATACATTTCCTTAATATAATTATTAATAAATTGATTATTAATCATATTATTTAAATCAAATATAATTTGATTTGCGTTATTGAAAAAAGCTACTTGATGGTCCATCTTTAAAAATAAATTAATCTTTTTATAATAAATTTATATACATATTTTTATAATAGTTAAAAAAAATCAATTTTTTACAATATTTATTTACGTTAATCTTTATATATAAATTAATCCAATTCTGGAATTAACTTTTTAGCATATAAATAATGGTTTTTACCACTTAAGTATACTAAATATAAATTCTTTTCCGAATCATAAATATTTGATGAAGCATTATATACATTATGTACTTTATATCTATACACATTTTCAATAGCACTTTTCTCTTTATCACTACATATTGTTACATTAAGCGTTCGCTTTACAAATTTATACTTAGTATATATATGTACATTTACTTGAAATAATTCCTTAAAAGCATAAGCTTCAATCATTGAACCCCATCGAGTTGGAATAGATATTTTCTTTTTACCTTTTTTACTACTATCATCTGTTACAATGTAATCAGGATCACCTGCATAAATTTCATAATATTTACTATAATCTTCAATAGATTCTATATAAGGATCATGAGAAATAAGTACCATATCACGAACAAGTATATTATCACATTCAATTATAGGTTTATCAAGGTTATTCATAATCCAAGAACGTAAAAGCTCTTGAAGTCGTCGTGTTAAAACAGTTTCATCAAATGTTGTATTATCATTTTTTGAATAATATTCTTTAATTAATTGTTTAAAATGTATATTATTTTTGATATTTTGTTTATCTTTATGCTCTAATAAAAATTTTACCATTGCATTATACATACAAGAACCATCTTCAAAAGTTTTCGTTTCAATATAATCATTTACGTTAATACTTTCCGCAGAAAATTCATTTAATATATTATCATAAACAATATTATACATTTCAATTGAAGGATAATGCGATTTACAATAACAATAATCTGAATTTTTTACTTTGGTTTTTTTGCAATTTGTATATATACAAATATTATTCATTTTTAAATAAAAGTTAGGTTTTATATGTAAAAAAATAGTTTTAATTTTATATTATTTTATAAAATCATTTTTTTATAAAATTATTTACGTTAAACTTTATATATAAAGTTTAAGTGCTTTAATTGTTAATAATTATAAATAATCTTGATTTAATTCTTTTTGAGATAAAAAATTTTCTATTTTCATTTTATTATGATGAATATTTTGTTTAGTTAATTCTGCTTCTAAAAATTTTGTTTTAGTATTATCTAAATAAACATTATAAACTCGTACTGTTTCTCTAATAAATTTATCACGGATTCTATGTTTTATTTCTGTATTATAAAAATATTTATCATTAAAATCGTAATTTTGATAATATGAATTTATTTTATATTGTCCATCAAGTTTATTATAATATTTTTTTAAATGACGTTTTTGATTTTGTTTTGTTTCATCAAAATCATTAATAATTGATTCTAATGTACTTTTTAATTTAGATATAATAAAAGATACAACCATTTCAGTTTGTGATTTATTTAATACATTATCACCATAATAAATACCATAACCATTATTTGTAAAATATAAATTTTGATTTGCTTCATTTTTAAGTAAATTTTGTAAAAAATTTGAATATTCAAAAAATTTGTCATTTAAATTATGTATATTTAAGTGAGAATAATCATACTTTTCATTTAAAAAATCTCGTGTATTTAAATAAAAATTATTATCATTTTTTTGATTATTTATATTCTGAATATTGTTTTGATTTTGAATATTATTCTGAATATTGTTTTGATTTTGAATATTATTTTGATTTTGAATAGATTGATTAATATTACTAGTTTCAATACATTTTTTAATTAATTCTTCTGATGTTTTATTTTCAATTTCTTTATTTTTTTCTTTTAATAAATTTAATTGCCTTTTTTTATTACAAATATTTATATTTTGTTTATGGTCATTTAATCTGTATAATGTACTAAATGTTGTAAAACAATTATCACAAATATATTTTTTTTCTTTTTTATTATCATTATTTTCTTTATTTAATAATTGACTATAATAAGTATTATAATTATTATTATTTTTTATAATTTTTAAACTTTCATCATTCATAAATGAATTCAATAAATCATATGTTATTAAATTAAATATATTATCACAATTTTTAATTATTAGTTTAATATGAAAATCTAATAAACAATTAATATTCATTTCAGTAACAAAACGGTTTGATATTGATTTATTATAAAAATAATCATTATCTTCAATTATATCATCATCTGTTATAATATTTGGACTACATATATTTATTCTTTCATAATGTCTTTTCATATCATTTTTAGAATTACACTTAAAGGAAAGACATCTATAACAAATATAAAATGAGCCTTTTTCACAAATATTTAATTTTGACATTTATTTATATTTAATATATATAAAATTTCTTTTATATTAAAATTATATTTTTACTTTTTTTACAAAATTAACATTTTTAATTTTTTTTACAAATTTTACCTAAATTGCGTAATGAAAAAAGTTGTAAAATAATTGCTAGTTAATAAAACTTTTTTAAAATATTTTTTAAAATAAAAGTTAATACAGAAATAAAAAACCAACTTTTTTCATTACGCAATTTAGGTAAAATTTGTAAAAAAAATTAAAAATGTTAATTTTGTAAAAAAAGTAAAAATATAATTATAAAATATAAAAATAACTCTAATATATTTATTATTACACCTAATTTATAATATAACAAAGTTAGGAAACAGTTTCCCGAACATAGTTCTCTAAAAGAGAAGAGGAGAATGTTTGAATTCTTGAAGAGAAATATTTTATAACATTTTTCGGGGACACAATTTCTTTTATATCAAATTCTAATTTTTTAATAAATAATTATTTATAAAAAAAATCTTGTAAATGGTTCATCTTTTATTTCGTAAAATCTGCCCCATTTATCTTAAAAAGAGTGTAATGATTATAATGGTAATCTTGTTTATTCAACATCTTCTAAATTTGATGAATTTTCATCTTCTTTACTTTCCTCTTCTTCTTCAATATGTGCTTTACCAACTCCTAATTCCATACGACATACTGGACATTTTTTACTTTCTTTTAATAACCACGGTTTTAAACATTCGTCGTGAAGTACATGTTTGCATTTTGTAATTTTTATAACGTCATCTTCTTTAAATTCATCATTACAAATAATACATATTTTTGAATTTTCTTCACTACAACAACATTCATTATATTTTTTAGTTTCTATATTATTATATTCTTCTTCTGTTAATGTTACTTTAATATCATCCATATTTGTTGAACCGAATGGTCCAAGTGTTCCATTAAATATATTTCTTAAATTATTACTAAATTGATATCTCATTCTAAATGAATTATTAAAATCAAATAATCCATTATTATTATATGGACTATTCATCATCCCAAATAATTGTGTTACATGCATTGGTAAATTCGGAAAATTTACATTACGATATTCATTTGATGAATGCATAAATATATTATTTTCACTATTATCTTCTTCCTCTTCTTCCTCTTCATTTTCATTTTCAAATTCTTCTGCTAATTGACTCATTATAGTGTTTATTAAATTATTTTCAATTGAAGTTAATGAAGGTGTTATCCTATTTTGTCTTATTTCTATATTTTCATTTTCTACATTTTCATTTTCTACATTTTCATTTTCTACATTTTCATTTTCTACATTTTCTTCATTTTCATTAACATTATTATTTACTACATTATTCTGGATTCTAATATTTTGTGATAAATTTAAAGGATGTGTTACTATATTCCACGTTGTTATTTCACCATTTTGATTAACATTATTATTTTGAACTCTAATATTTCGTGATAAATTCATTGGAATTGAAGGAATTATTGGTGTCAATGGAATTGACGAAATTGATGGTGTCATTGAATTTAATAATATATTCATTAAATTAGGGTTTAATGTATTCATATTTAAATTATTTTGATTTTCATTATTTCTTTGTTGAATTATATTTTCAAAATATGAATCATATTCATCTTCACTCTTTTTTGTTACATATTTATTGTAATTATCAATATATTTATTATTTTTTATTACATTTCCATTTTCATCTCTATGACGGTCTTCTATTTCAAAATATTCAATAGTTTCTAGATTTATATTATGATTCTTAAGTACTATATCAAAATATTGTACATATGATGTATTCATATTATCATCTTCTTCAGTATCATTTCCAAAATAAATAATACCATTTTTATGTACTAATTTTGTATATTCAATATTATAAATCATTAATGAAAATTTATTTAATATTTCATCTTGAATATATCCAATCCTTTTATGCGTTTCATTAATTTCTATATTTTTAATTTCATTTAAATATTTGATTTGAAAAATCATTTTTAAAGTAATTACTTTTATTTAAAAATTGTATATACTTTTTCTACTAATTAATATATACTTTTTTTCTTTTTAATATAAAAAATAAATCATTTATTTTATTTTTTATAAAAATTTTTTATTTTTAAATATTATTTTAATAAAAATATATTGTTATATTATATAAAATACTAAAATACTAAAATAAAAAATAATGTCAGAAAGTATACATACAATGAGTCCTAGAAGACCTTCAATAAGTCCTATAATACATTCAACAAATATTATTAAAGGCTTAAAAAAAATGAGTAGTAAAAATATTAGAAATAATACAAATAATACAAATAATACAAATAATACAAATATTAGAAATAATACAAATATTAGAAATATAATGTCAAATAAAAAATCAGTTTTAAATAAATATTATATTACAATATATAATCCTTTAGATCCACAACCAATAGCATCTAAACTTAAATATTTACAAGATATTCCAAATATTTCTTTATCTGTAAATGGATATTGGAGCATAGGTAGTTATTATGATGATAAATATAAAACTATATATAATGATTTTATATGGGTAAATGTTCCTGAATATTATTTAGAAACTTATAAAAAATATTTATTTATGGTTGAAAATCCACATATTACTGATGAAAATATGAATAACGAATATATGAGTAATGAAAATATGAGTAATGAAAATATGAGTAATGAAAATATGAATAATAGAAGAAATGGAAGAAGAAATGGAAGAAATGGAAGAAATGAATAATTAAATTAAATCATGTAAATCATAACTGAATCTACACTCTTGACTCATATCACTATTTGGTGAAAATGTTGTTTTAATTACAAAATATGGGTCTACACCATTTTTTGAAAATAAATCATTTGGATTTAATGCTCCAAAATTTGATACATCATTACATTTCATTTGAACTTCATCATCTAAGCAATCTTCACAATTACCTCCAGATATACTTTTCTTATAACATTTATTTTTATTTTTATGGCACATATTACAAGCATCTAAATTACGCTTTTGTTCATACATTATTTTACAATCTTTTTCACCACACTTTTCAGCACAATCTTCACGTTGCACATCAGTTGGCTTAATCTTCATTTTTGTTAAAATACCACGTTCTAAATTTTTTAATAATAAATCCTTATATTGAATTGGATTAGATATTTCCTTAATACTTTCTTCTTCATTTAAAAAATATTCTTTATTTAAAAAATATTTATTTATAAAAATATATATACATAATAATATAAAAATTATATATAAAATTAATTTTATATGATTCATTTTTTTTAAAAACATTTTTTTTGTTTTTATTATATTATTTTAATTTTTATTATTTTACTATTCTATTCATTTATTTTTTCTATTTCTTTTTTTGTTATTTTAACTAATTGTAATCTTTTATTATATGTATAATAAATCATCATAATTAAAAGTAAGATTACAAATAATATTATATATAAAAGTTTAGATTCCATTTTTTTCTTATTACTATTATTAAATAATAATTATTATTTAATACTTTAACTTTATTTTAATATAAACTTTTTATTCGCTTTTAACATTTGTTGTTTTTTTACCACAATACCCTTTGTTGAAATAAAAGTATAAAAAATAAAATGGACCAAACAATAATGCTAATAATAATCCAATTACTTTTTCAGTCATACTTCCTGAATAACCAAAACATACTATTGAAGTAATAAATGCAATTATTCCTAATATTGCCCATATTACTACAAAAATAACAATAAAACCTATTGATTTTATAAAACTTTTATTTGCTACGTCTTGATTTGGATTTTGAGTTGCACTTTTAATAACATCTTCTTTTTGATTATTCATATTCTCAATTTCTTGAACACGTTCATCATCATTAGTATCCATATTTTCAATATAATGTTGTTCAGTACTATTATCTTCTAATTCATTACCCATATTGTTAGAATTATCAATTCTTTCTACTGATGTATTGTCAAACATTTGATTAACATTTGCATTTAAACTATTATCTATTTGTTCATTATTTAAAGAAGCTAATTGTGAACCATCATATCCGTCAATATCCATTTTTTTTGCGATTTATATAAAATTATATAATATTTATTTTTTTACAATTATACTAAATATTTATTTAAATCATATTATTTTTTTTTATAAATAATTTAAAAATATATTGTTTTACTAAATAAATTTCTTCTTTATTTAAATCTAAATTATTTAAATAATTTTCTAAAGTAAATTTATTTAATATACTATTTTCAGCAATATATGAACAATTATTATTTTTATAATTTATGTTATTTTTTTTCATAATATGTCGTTCATTTACATCATTACTACACATTATTCTAAATATTTTACAATTAATTGTATCATTTATAATATTATACCCAGAATCTTCTAATATTTTATTAAATAATATTTCAAAATTATGCTCATAAAAATCTAAATTATTATATATTTGATTATTATTAATTAAATCAATATTTAATGTTGTTTTAAAAATATATAAATCTTGTAAATGTGAATATAATAAATTATTAAATGTACTTTCTTTAAACATTGTTCCATCTAACTTTCGCTCAATACGTGATATTGCATAAATATATTTTTCTTCTAATAAATTATAATGAATATGTTTAATTTCATTTTGTATTGGAATTAAGATATCACTTCTACATAAATATATAATATCTCCTAAATAATTTGTATTTAAATAATCAATTATTTTATTTATTTTAAAACTATGTGCATCTAAATAATCATTGTTAATAAAAATTATACTATTTATTAATTCTTCATTTAATTCATTTTTAAAATAATTTAATAACATTTCATTATTATTATTATTAAATATTAAAAATTTATTAAATAATTTATTTTTACAATTTTCAATAATGCATTTTATTTGAATATCATTTGTTATTTGATGCTCTGTATGATCATAAAATGTTACATATATATGATTTACATTTAAATTATTTACTTTGTTTAATGATATATTAATATTTTTTTTAATATTTTTATTATTTTCATCTTTTCTTTCTTCTTTTATATTTTCTTCTTTTATATTTTCATTTTCTTCTTTTATATTTTCTAACTCTTCTTTATTTACTTTTTTTATTAATTTTATTTTTTTAATTTCATTATTTTTATTTTCTTCTTGATTATTATTTTGTACTATATCATTATTTTCAAATTTGATTTTAAACATTTTAAAAATATCATTTAATTCATTACTTCCATATAAATTATTATAATGTTTTAAAAAATTTGATTGATTATATTTATGTTTTACATCATTATTTAAACCTTTTAATACATTTATTAATGCTTTATATTTATCCATAGGTTTATGTAAAATAAATTTATTTAAATTTATAATTTCATTTATATTTCTTGTAAAAAAATCATCTTTATAATCTAAAAAATAAAATATACAAAATGAATTTTTTAAAAAATCAATTATATTATTACCTGAATATATATCAATTCTTCCTGAAACTAATCCTTCTAACAATGTTTCATTTTTACATAATATATCCTGAATTTTTTCATTATTATCATTATTCATAAAAATTAATAAATAATTATTTTTTTCAATTGAATTTTTACATATTCTAAATATAGATTCATAATGATTTAATTTACTTTCATTTACTTTATCATATATTACAATATAATTTAAATAATTTGCTTCCATTTTTATATCTTTAAGATTAAATTTTAATATATTTAAGGTTAAATCTCTTTATGTTTAATTTATTTATATAAAAACTATTTTTATTTTTTTATAAAATATTTTATTATTTAAAAAATATAAATTATTTAAAAAATATAAATTATTTAAAATTATTTGAATATAAAGGAGTTCATATAACATATAATAGAAAAGATAAATTTCTCTAAATATTACTTTATAAAAAATGGAACAAAAGCAACCTAAAACTAGTCATTACCAACAACTTGCTAAAATTGTTGATGACATTAAACAAGAAAAACTTTCTGTAAAGCAAGCAATGAATAAAATTCAAATTAAAGATGGACCTCCTAAACCTTATGCAAAGGTTAGTCGTAGTGGTGCGGTTGCTCTTTTTGGAATTTCAAAAGACCCAATTGTTCTATATGAATCTCAATGGAATCGTCTTATTAAGACTGTTCAAAGTGGATATATTACTAAATACATGGATTATAATAAAGACCGTATTAGTCACGGAAGACCTCGTAAACAAAATAATACTAATGGTGTTGACTCAGTTGTTAATTCTTCAGTAAATGTTGAAGAAGTCAAATAAGAAACCTCTTTGGTTTCTTATGAACTTCCAGCTATTAAAATAATTTTTAATATAAAGAGATTAATATAATAAATAATATAAAAAAGATTTTTATATTATTTAATTAAGAAATGGTAAAACGTAAATTTGAAGAAATTATTCAAAATGATAATCATAATGAAGAAGAATCAAATCAATTTTATTATAAAATAAAAAATGTTCAAGATGTTTTTGATTCTAATTTTTTTGATAATGCTTCAAAAGTGTGGAACTCAAATAAAATTAAAGAAGCTGATTGTACTTACAAATATAAATGTACATTTCGAAATAAGACAAATGTTCGTTGTAATAGACCATTATATGAATATGAATTAAGAGCTAAAAATAAACCATTAAATGCTAATTGCATACATTTTTGTAAAATGCATATAAATAAAATATATAATCCACAAATTCATACTTTTTGTTAAAAATATTTGTATATTTTATTTGTTTATAAGATAATGAATATAAAAGAAATAATAATTAAATATATTAAAATGATATAAAATGAATTTATTAAAATTTAATTTTTATAAAAATGAATCAGAAGAATTACAATTTAAAAAATTGGAAATTCATAATGAATTACGAGATTTAATTAAAAGTTCTAACTCTTTTACTTATTATCATATTTATAACTTTTATTTATTGCATATTGATTATGTATCTATTCAAGATTTATTTAAAAATATGATTATGTATGGCTGTGTTGATGGATTAGATTATTTATATAAAGAATTTAATAAAACAAATATAAATTATAATGATTATTTTTATCCGTTTTATTCTTATTTATTAAATAGTGTTAAAAATATTAACAACATATGTATGTATCAATATATATTTGAAAAATTTAATCATATAAAACCATTTTTTATGGATTTTATATTAGCAATTAATCACGGAAATATTGAAGTATTAAATTTTTTAATACATAATTTCCAAATAGTTGAACCAAATAAAGATGAAATAAATAATTTTGATATTAAAGAGTTTTTAGAAAAAATTAAAAAAGGAAATGTAATATATATTCAAATTGTATTTGATGTTATTCAACATTCCGATTTTTTGAAAAACGAAATTATTAATAATATTGGTAAAAAAGTTGATTTTGATTTTATTTCAAAAAAATATTTTATTGAAGCAATTATGAAAAGTATGATTGATAACAATAATACATATGGAATTCACAAAAGCATTAGTTATTCATATAATGCTTAGAGCTTAGAATATATTTTATATAAATAAAAATTTTTATTTATATATTTTATTTTTTTAATTTATTTATAAATTTAATAAATAGTTTATAAATTTAATTATTTAAAAATCATCAGAAATTTCATATACATCACTATTTTCATTTACATTTGACTTTACATATTCTCCTACACGCACTTCAAAGAAATTAGATTTAGGACGAAGTGAAATTAATTCCATCCAATCAAACGGATTTTCCACTTTATAAAACTTTTCATATCCAAGTTGAACTAATAATCTATCTGCTACAAATTCAATATATTGACACATTGAATCAGCATTCATTCCTAGAAGACGTACTGGAATTGAATCACATACAAACTCTTTTTCAATATCAACTGCTCCACGAATCATATTATGAATTTGTGATTGCGAAATGCGATTTTGAATCTTTGAATAAAGAAGTGTTGCAAATTCACAATGTAACCCTTCATCTTTACTAATTAGTTCATTACTAAATGTTAATCCGGGCATTAAACCACGCTTTTTAAGCCAATAAATTGCACAAAAACTGCCTGAAAAGAAGATGCCTTCAACAATTGCGAAACCAACAAGTCGTGTAGCAAATGATACATCCTTATTTTCAATCCATTGTTGAGCCCATTGCGCTTTTTGTGATACACACGGAATTGTTTGAATAGAATTTAAAATACGATGTTTCTCTTCTTTGTCTCGCACATATGTATCAATAAGAAGGGAATAAGTTAGCGAATGAACAGCTTCATTATAAATTTGATATGAATAAAAATTACGAATTTCAGGAATTTCAATTTCACGAAGAAAACGTTGAGCAAGATTTTCCATTACAATACCATCACTTCCAGCAAAAAATCCAATTACATTTTTAATAAAATTTTGCTCATTTTCATTTAATTGTTCCCAATCACTCATATCTTTTGCTAAATCAATTTCATCTGCACGCCAAAAAGTTGATTCTGCTTTTTTATACATTTCAAAAATATCATGATGAACAATTGGGAAAAGAACATAACGAGATTCATTTTTTTGAAGAAGCATTTCAGTAGCATCATGCTCTTTACCGTGTACTTCAGAAATAGAAAAAGAAGACATTTTATATAATAATAATAATTTAGATTTCTTCTATTATTTACTTATATTTTATCTTTTACATTTAATTTTATAGAAAAATAAAAAATCACTTTTTTTATTTTTTTAATTTTATTTTTATTTTTTTTATATTTTTATTTTATTAAGAAAACTTTTCTATAAAAGTATCAATATTTGAACTTAATATATATTCCAAATTTTCATTTATCTTTTCGTCGTCCCAATCCCACCACTTTATACTTAATAACTTTTCAATTTGCGTTTCACTAAATCTATATTTAATAATTGCTGCTGGATTTCCACCTACAATTGCATATGGTGGTACATCTTTAACAATATGTGAATTTGCAGCAATTACTGCTCCGTGTCCTATTTTAACTCCACTCATTATTGTTACGTGACTTCCAATCCATACATCTGAACCAATTATTACATCTCCTTTACAATATGAACCATTTAAATTAGGATTTGATTCTATTTTAATTGCATTAGGAAAAGATTGATTTCCAACTATTCCAAAAGGAAATGATGATACTAGTTGAGTATAATGATTTCCACCTAAATAAACTTCAATATCATCAGCAATTGAACAAAAATGACCAATTACAAGATTATATTGTTGTTTCATTTCACGCCAACGACGTATTTTAATATGTTCCATTCCATAAGTATGACGACCGACGTACATCATTTAAAAAAAATATATTAATATATTATAAAGATTATTTATAATATACTATTTATTCTTTTATATTTATAAAAAATAGGATTTTTAATAATGAATTTTTTAAATAAAATATTTAAAAATAAAAATAATGAAAAGAAAGAATTAAATAAATATAAAAAAGAAAAAACGTTAATTTTAAATAATTATTTAAAAAGTTTAATAAGATATGAAGATAAATTAAATAATATATATAATTTTAAATCATTATTTTTTTGTCAAATTTATATTAATCAAAATTTATTTAATTTATTAATAAGAATAAATGAAGTAAATATAATTATTTATGATAATGAAAATAAAATAGAAGAAAATGAAAAAATAATAAAAAATATTATACTACAAAGTATAATTAATAATGATTTAAATTATGATGATTTTGAAACATTATTTTTAAAATATTTTAAATTAAATGAAAATGATTATAATAAAATTAAAGAATTTGTTAAACCATATTATAAAGAAAAAATAAAAGATAAAAATATTTTAAAAATAATACTTTATATTTTTTTATTTCATATTACTTATATACAATTTTATATGATTATTCACGAATTTCTAGAAATAACAAATGAAGTAAATGAATATTTTATATATTTATTTATATATCAAAATGACAAACAAAATAAAGAAAAAATGCGTTTAGTTAAAAAAGAATTAAAATATGAATATTTTGATTTTTATATAAATAAATTATTTAAAATATTTTATTTAACTATTCATTTATTAAAAGATATTACAAATATTATTTATGATTTTGATATTCATGATATATTTTTATTAAAAAAAGAATTTTTAAAAAAAATTTTATTAAAAAAATAATTTTATATTTTATATATTTTATAAATTAAATATATTCTTTTATTATAGAAATAAACATATTTAAAATGGCACTTGGCGCACCACAAACTCCACCTGGAAGTCCTTCTAGATCTCCTCCTAGAACTCCTCGTAAAGCACCTAGATCTTTCAATCCATTATATAGTAATGTAGAATCTAGCTCATTAGCATCTAGAATGGAAAATGCATCAAGATTAATATCTGGTACATCACCTTCTGGAGCACCTCTTTTATTATTACCTTTTAATTCACCTACTTCTTCACCTGTTAGAAGAAGACAAAGTCAAGATGGTGGTAAGAAGAAACGTACTACCTCTACTAAAGGTAAGAAGAAGCGTACTACTACCTCTACTAAAGGTAAAAAGAAACGCACTACTACCTCTACTAAAGGTAAGAAGAAACGTACTTCAAGTCGTAAATAAATAATTTAATCTTTTTATTTTTTTAATTTAATCTTTATTAACCCATAATGGATTAATAAAAATTTTTGCATTATATTTATTTTTTAAAGCTTCATGAAAAGAAACGTGTTCACATATTTCTCCATATTGACATAATCCATAATATTTTTTTTCTTCTTTCATTTCCTTTAATTTACTCATTTTATATATTGCTGCTCCTCCAAATGCTGATATTACCGGTATTAATCCACGTTTTAAAGCATATGGTTTTTCATATTTTCCTATATAATTTTGATATGATACTTCATATGGAACATTATGAGCTAAATCACGCTTTACCATATACCAACAATCATGTTCTATATGACCTTTTTTACGAAATGCCCATATATCATAATATTTAACTTTTTGATTAATTGTTTGTATATCCCATATTTGTTCATCAAAATCAAATATATTATGAAATGTATCTACAATTTCTGTTGTAGAATTTACATCATCCATATCCATATTTAATAAATAATCATAAGTATCATATTTTTCTAGTACATAATTTAATAACTTATTTCTTATATATGCTAATCGTTCTGTTCTGTATATATATGTAGCATCAACATTATTTTCAAAACAACATTCTAAATCTTTATCTTTTTCCATATAGCTTTTTAACATATTTATTGTATTATCTTTTGAATCATTTTCATATAGCACAATTTTATAAGAGCCAAACAAATGAACAATAGCATAAATATTTTTTAAAACACGCTCTAAATATACTTCATTATTACGTAATGCACCAATTATTATAATTTTTTTATCTTTTAAATTATTCATTTTTTTTATAAAACTATCTTCTTTTATTTAATATTTTTTATATTCATTTAAAACTTAAGAAAATATTATTTTAAATTATTTTTATATTTTTTTTATATAAAAAATATAAAGTAATAATATAGATAATAAAAAAAAATGTATTCATTATATCACGATAATCGTAATAAATGTGTTTCTTTAATCCCTCATTTTGATGAATGTTGCAACTATTATATGGACCGTGGTTTACATGTTGAAGGTAAACTTTCTGATGAAATTGGTATTTTATCACCCGAAATAGGTGATATTAAAATGTCTGCTCGTCAAGACAATTACGAAGGTTGGTTAGTTTGCGATGGTCGTCAAATTAGTCGTACTACTTATTCAGCCCTTTATGCAGTTATTGGAGACAGTTTTGGTTCAGGCGATGGAGTAAATACTTTTAATCTTCCTGATTCTCGTGGTCGTGTTCCTGTAGGTGCTCAATCATCATCTGGTACTAGCTACTATTGTGTAGGAAATAATGGTGGTGCTGAAACACACACTCTTTCTATTAATGAAATGCCTAGTCATAATCACGGAGTAACTGATTTAGGTCACTCACATACACAAAATAGTGCAAATGATGATTTTAATAACAATAGTGGTTCTTATCCTTCTGGAAGTAATCCAAGTTATGCTAATTATGACTCAGGAAGTAGAAATTGGACATCCACTATAACTTCTAATACTACTGGAATTAGTATTAATAATACTGGAGGTGGATTAGCACACAACAATATGCAACCTTATATTGTATTTGGTAACTATTTTATTTATTGTGGTGTTAAAGATAGCCGTAAAACAGGTTGCAATGATAGTTTCCCTGTTCAACCTTGTGACGATTAGTATTTCAATAAATAATACTGGTGGCTCACAACCTCACAACAATATGCAACCTACATTATTCATTGGTAATACTTTTATTTATTCGGGTGTTAAGAATGAATCTTCACAATTTAATCAACCTTGTAGCAATACTTATGTTATTCCTCCTTGTCTTAATTTTAATTAAATAAATTTAACAAATGTTTAAGAATAAATATTAAAATATTTTTATTATATAGAAATATAATAAAAATGTACTCTTTATATGCTGATAATAGAAATGATTGTTACAAATTAATTCCTCATTTTGATGAAAATTGCGATTATTACATTTCACCTAATCTTCATATTGAAAATTATATGAAAGCTGGTTTTGCTAACATTTACGGAAATCTTCAAGTTGATTGTTTTACAACTATTTATAAAGATTTAACAGTTTATGGTAATCTTAACCTTGTAACTGGTAATATTATTGATTATAATTCTGAAGTAAAAGTTTCTGATTCACTTATAATAACAGGTGATGCTATTAATGATTCACTTGTTGTTTGCCAAAATTCAAATGTTAAAGAAATTGCTATTTTTAAAAATTCAACTTCAAATGTTTTAGTAATTTCACCTAATTATGAAACAACAATTACAGGCAATACTAATATTTCCGGTAATATTAATGTTGAAGGAAATATTGTTATTACATCACCTTCTCGTATTCGTAATTCAGTAGGAAATATTGACCCATCAGTTGGTGATATTAAAATGTCCGTGCGAAGTAGTGATTTTGATGGTTGGTTACTTTGTAATGGTCGTGCTCTTTCAACTACTACTTATAGCACTTTATTTTCTTTAATTGGTTATACTTACGGTGGTAGTGGCGGAACTTTTTATTTACCAAATTCAGCAGGACAAACTCTTGGTAGTGCAGGTGGATCATATCCTTTTGGTACAGTTACTGGTTCTTCAACAGCTACATTAGTTACAGCAAATTTACCAGCACATACTCATTCAGGAACTACTTCTACAGTAGGTAGTCATACTCACACTTATAATGATGCTTATTTTGCAGAAAATTATGGAGGTGGTCAAAATAATCTTTATGGTACTTCAGCAGGTGTTGATACAGATAACTCTTTTATTTGGCGCACCGCAGCAGGTGGTTGGTCAACAGCACCTGATGATATTTCAACATCTGGTTCAGGTAGTCATAATCACTCTTTTACAACAGATAATGGAACTGGTAGTGGGACATCATTTTCTATTATGCAACCTACACTTTTTATTGGTTATACTTTTATTTATGGTGGAGTATAAGAAACCAATAGTTATCTCCTTTAAGGAATAAACTTCATGCTTATAATAATTTTTTATAAAAAAAATAAATTTTTTAACAAATAACAATTTGTTAAAAAAAGTATTTTACATAAATAGTAAAATAAAAATGAAAGATTTAAATCAAACAACAATTAAAAAAGATGCAAGTGAAACAAAAATAAATCCAATTATTATTTATGCTTTAGAAGATTGCCCTTATTGTAAAAATGCTGTTAAATTACTAGATAATCATAAAATTAAATATAATAAAATTATTGTTGAAAATGATAATAAAATTAAAGAAAAATATAAAAAACAATGTACAATGGATACTTTTCCAATGATATTTATTCAAAATCCAGATAATGAAAAAAAATATATTAAATTAGGCGGATTTAGTGATTTACAAACATATATTCAATTAAGCAATCAATTAGAAGAAAATAATATTAATATTAATGTATTAAAAGCATTAAATGATTTATTATAAATAAAAGATAAGAAATAAGAGTTTAAGAATAATTTACTTTTACAATAAAGTTTTTATTTTCTTCTTCATATATTTCATTTACTTTATCTTTATTTATTTTATCTTTATTTTTATTTAAATAATCAATGTATTTATTTAAATCATTAATTTGTTTATTTCGGTCTTTAATCATTTCTTCTAACTCTTTTATTCGCTTATTTTGCATTATATCCTCTTCTTCATATGCTTTTAATTTTTCATCTCCTTTTTTATTTGGTGCAGCACCATATATACTACCATCTTTATCTAAACATAAATCACAATCTTCATCTTCTTTACACCCATTTTTATCATCATTTTTATTACATTTTCCTTTAACACATCCACTTTTACATTTTATTTTATCTAAATTACTATTACTTTCCTCATCTTGAACTACATAATAAGTACTTTCATTTTTTATAAATGAATTTATAAAATTATATATATCATTTCCATAAAAATAAATTACACATATTATACTAATTAATAATACAAATAATATAATTGTTGTTATTATATTTGAATTTTCTGAAGATGATTGAATTATACTTTCACTAGGATTTGCACTTGGTATACTTTTATTTTGAATACGATTTATTTGATTTACGCCAATACGATTTGCTCTTCTATTTATAAAATTAGCCTTATTTTCCATATTTATATATAAACAATTCTATATATAAATAATATTTTTTACAATAATAATACTTTTAATAATATTATTTTTTATAAATACCATAACATAATACCATTGCACCTACTATTCCTAATACAAATCCTAAATGATACACATAAGTCATATGCTTATATATAGCTAACCATGCTTCTCTATCTTCATGGTCATCCAAATCAGTTATCATATATGATGATTTAGGATAAAATACATAGAAAAAGTAATTTACTACAAATACTATTGCACCTACTAAACATACATTTGTAAAAAGCGATTTTTTCATATACATTATTACTATAAAAGCAATAATAATACCTAATACAAAACCCATTATACAAATCATTAAACGCTCTTTACGAATTGCGTGATACTTTTCTAATTGCTTTTGACTTAATAATGATTCATATTTACTCATTAAAGTAAATTTATTAGGAGAAATCATTGTAAATAACATTGCTATTATTAAACCAATTGCGATTACACAAGAAATATTACAAGTCATTTTTAATATTTTAATTACTATTTATTATTTAGAATTATTTTTGAAAAAAAATAAAATAACTAACGTTTATTTTATATTATACATTACAACTTTCTTCTTCACTTTCTTCTTCTAAATTTTCTTTATATTCTTCTATATTTTCTTTATATTCTTGTTCATCATTATCAATAATAATATCATTTGTTTCTGATTTATCATAAATATAATTTATACATAATTGAGATTTATTAATATATTCTTCTTTAAATTGATTTAATGAAACTTGTGTTTTATATTTTTTTAATATATTTTGCTCTATTTTTTCAGTATTTTTAACAATTTTATATGGCACATCTGATTTACCAAATGTTCTAAATATTTTTACAAAAAAATGTAAATCACTTCTATTTGATAATATATATACATGTTGAACATATAATGCACAATATTTCATAATAGATTTATAAAAATTTGCTTGCTTCATTAAATTATCCATATTAAATACTGAATTATCACATTGAAATAAATCTAATAATATTATTATTTTTTGCTTTTCATCTTTTGCTCTTAATAATACATTTACAAATGAATTTTGGTATGCTATTAAATTTTCATCACTAAAATCATCAGATTTTATTGATATATACACTATTGGAAATTCATTTAGTAAAAAACCGGCAAACATTATTTATTTATTTTTTATTTTAATTAAATTTCTTTTATAACTTTTTTATTTTAATTAAATTTCTTTTATAACTTTTCTATTTAATAAATTAATTTTTTAAATATTTTTTAACGAAATTAAAATAAAAATATAAAATAAAAAGAATATAAAGGAGATTTATATAATTATGATAAAAATATAAAAATGAGTGAAAATTATAAATTTAGTTTTAAAAAATTTGCATATTATATAAAAAATAAAAATAAAGAAAATGATTCAATACCACTTATTCCTACAATAATGCCTAATAAATCATATATTTATAATATTATTAAAGAAGAAAAAAATCAAACACTTCGTGATATAATTAGTGGTTTAGGTTGGGAAGATGAAGTAACACGAGAAATGGGTTTTGATTTTGGTAAATTTTTAAATATGGTTATTCCACAACGTAATTTTGAAAAAATTGATAATGATTATAATGGTGTTAAAATGAAAGTTAGATTATATCATTGGTATGAAATTCCATTTATTGTTTGTATATTATATGCTTATTTTGATATAATAAACTTTATTCCATCACATTGGCTTTACGCTTTTTATGAAGAAACAAATATTGCATATATTGTTTATAATTTAAGTCGTTCAAATATTAAATTTAGTAAAAGTAAAAAAGAAAAATTAGAAGCACTTTCACATAATCGTAAAGAATTACATGAACTTGAAGAATATATTTATCAAAAAGCACCATTATTAATTAATAAAAATCATATTTTTAAAGATTATTATAAAATTAATGCTAAATATGCTTTAGCTATTGAACTTATTATTTTACAATATTTAGAAAATAAATAATTATTTGTTTACGATACAATTAATTATTTGTTTACGATACAATTAATTATTTGTTTACGATACAACAAATTTTTTCTTTAAAAAAAATTTACCAAATCAAATATTTATTTTTCTTTTATTAAATAATAAAGTATAATAATTAACAGTTTAACTATTATTTGCGCTCTATTTTATTCTCAAGAACTAAAATGATTTCTATTAAGAAAACTATTCACAGCTCTCAACTTCCCCGTATTCAAACACGTGGGCTTGTTAACAAGTTTGTAAATGCTATTACTAAAAAAGAATCTCAGTATCTCTATGATGCTACACTTATTGGAACTACTATGGAAAGCGTTTACGCTACTACTGATTTGAAGTCTCGTTATGAGTCTATCAAAACAAATATGGTAAGCGTAGACTATGTTGGTGACTTTACTTTTGACCTTATGTTCAGAATGATGAACATTCGCGAACATGTTGATGAGCGTACTGCTATTGAAATTGCTGGATTTATTCAGCTTTATCTTCCTCAACGAACCTTTACTAAGGTACCTATTACTGTCAACTCTGTTGATGCTGAAGGTAATCCTGTAACAAAGGTTCTTGAAGTTAAACAGTATTATGCTTACGAAGCTGATGCTGTACAATGGCTCATTAAGGCATTCTTTAACAGAATTGACCTTATTGATGAGTCTCATCGTATGCTTTATGCTAATACTACAACATATGACGTACTTAATGCGTCAAAAGAAAAGAACACTGCTGTTAACAATTTCTTTTTTGGAAGTGATGAAACTGCAAATGCTCACAATCATTACACTTTTCAACGTGAAATGATGGAACTCCGTTTCCCAAATATGTTTAATATTTTTAGACCTATTGATGATGTAAACGAACAGTTTATGTGCTGCGGTATTTTTACCATGTACATTGAACGTTTTGCTTTTGCTTTTACTTATTGCTCGTAATATACTATTTAATTAAATAGTATAATATAAAACAAAAAAAAAAATAAAAAAGAAATGAAAATATAACAAAAAAAAAAATAAAAATATAAAAAAGGAAGGATTTGAAAATTCGGGGTTACCTTTCCCCACTCATAAAAACAAAAAATAACAAAACTAATTATTAATTATTAGTATCTACAGAAATATAATTATTATATTTACTTGGTTGATTTAACATATTAAGTCTAAATACTAACATATGATCTTCACCACGGAATTCAAATGGTGTACCATCAGGATTACAAAATTCCAAATCAATAAATGGTAATCGAGCAAGTGGAGGATTAAAATTCTTTGTTACACCATCTACTGGAATTGTTCCTTGATTAATAATTGTACATGGTTTATCTTCCGCTAATTGTATTATTGTATAAGAATTTTCAGCTGCATTATTACTATTATAATTTTGAAAATCACGGATTTTAATAACAACATATGGACTACATTCTACATAAAAAATATTTGGCGATATTAATAGCGACATATTTCCTATTAAACCAATTCCACTTAATACTGTTAAATTAATTAATGGTGTTCCATCTAATACTTCAAATGTAAATGAACTATTATTCTTAATTTCATTAATACGAATTTCACTTCCATTTAATATTAAATAATCTCCAACATTAAATAATGATTTAAAATCTCCTGAATTTGTTGTTGCATATAATCGCATTAATGGATATCCATTTACACTTTCGATTCCTAAATTACTAATTCCAGTAATATTTATATTTGATAAATTTATTTCACTTGAATTATATTGATTATTTTTGAAACCAATTACTACATCAATTGAACGATATGGACAAGGATTACAACTATCATTTAATACATAATTAATATTATAAACAAAATCTGTTCCACTTTTTCTATTACTTTGAATTCGTAATGTATTATTTACTGGATTTTTTGTAAAATTATATTTATTTGTTAATGATACAAATAAATTACCATATACACCATTTAATGTATTTAATAATTTTTCATTATTATATTGTCCTTCTGGAATTGCTATTGATGTTAAATTAATATTATCTTCGGTTATAAAAAACTGATTATTAAATTGTGTAATATTATAATATGTATTCGGTATTGAACCATATATTAATTCAGCACTTACTATATCACGCCATTCTTGAGGAACATTTAATCTATATTTATTTGCTTCTGGATATTTATTCATATCACGGTCACGACTATCTACTACAAAATATTTAGAAGTACGTCCATGTGTAATATTACGATCTGGTGGTTTTGTAATAAATTGTGAATAATCATCTTTAACACTTTGAATTGATTGAGTTATTGCTTGTGGATAACTACTAAAGTTATTTAATGCTCTTGACATTTTATTTTTATTTTAAATAATTATTATAAATAATCTATATTATGATTATATTTTTATATTTTTTTTTAAACAAATTATTTTTTTTTTAAAAATACACTTTTTAATTTTTATTTTAATTTTTATTTTAAATGCGCATAAATAAATATATATAAAAGTATTTTTATATTAGTATAATATTACTTCAAAAATGAGCGTTTTTGAATTATTTCTTTCAAAAGAAAATATTAAAAATATTAAAGAATCCATTTCTATTACCGTTCAAAATGAATTTCAACAAAAAATTGGAAATCGTTACGACGATTTAATAGAAAATAAAATGAAAGAATTAACTCAACGTGTTAGCGATAAAATTCCCGATGGTAAAAGTAAAAAAGATTACATTTTAATGATGAATAAAAAATTAATTTCTCTTATATTACCTACTATTCGTGCAAATGCAATTAAAGAAAAACCTAAAACAAATGTTCAAATACCTAAAAGAGTTTATGATGACCCTCAAGATTTACTTAAAAAAGATTATAATCAACCAAAAGATGCTCAATTTAATCTTCCACTCGAAGATATGAGTCAACGCTTTATTCCTGATTATCCACGTCCAAATGCAAATAGAGCTGATGAACAAATGAAACGTATGGAAAATGAACGAAATATTTATCAAAGCTTCTCAAATGGTATGCCTTCAAATATTCCTAAATTTCAAGATGATTTACCTGAAAAACGACCTGATGAAACATTAGCAATGTTTAATCAATTAAAAGCTTCTTATACTGAAGAACGTATTAAAAATGGTGATAATGTAGAAGAAAATGAAAATATTTTTAAAAAAGAAGAAGTACAAAATAATTCAATAAATGATTTTCAAAATCCATTTCAAAAGAAAAAAGTAATATTACGAAAAAATAAATTTGAAACACCTATTGAAGAAATTCATAAAATGGATGAAAATAATACAGAAGATAGCAAAATTAAAGAATTATTAACTCCTATACCTTTTTTTCAAAATAATATAAATAATCAAAATTTAATAGAAAAAAAAAGAAATAAAATAACTATTCACTTTTCTTCTAATTATCGCAATTTTGAATATCATAAATCATCTTCTTCTATTCGCATTTATTTAACACCTTATTTTGATAATATTGAAGATAATTTCGTCTATTTTTCAATTCCTGAATATATTGATAAACACGGAAATCTTATTTATGATTCATTTACTTTAAAACATAATATGAATCATCATATTCAAATTCCGTCACTCAAAAATATACATTCTATTCAACTAAATAAAATTAAATTAAATAAAAATATACATCAAAATAAATTAAAAGCAGAATTATTACCGCGAATTATAGATACTGATAAAATAAATAATACTTTTTATCATAATTACTCATATGAAAAACGTGATTTATTTTTATATGATAAAAATGAAGATATTTATAAAAATAGTAATGCAGATTCTAATATGTATGTTGATTTACAAAGCGTAATTAAAAATAATTTTATTCAAATTAATATTTATGATATTTTTGATAATAAATTATTTTATGAAAAAGATATTTTACATATTTATAAAATCGAAAAAAATAATCAAGAGCATAAAATTCTCTTATATAAAAAATATGAACACGAAAAAGAAAATATTGATTTACAAAATATTAATAAACAAATTTATATTTATTCATTATTACCAAACGAAAATAATTTAAATTACGTTGAATTTAATGAATCCGTATTTTTAGAAAGTATTGATATGCTTATTAAAGAAGAAAATAAATTTAAATTATGCGCTTTATATGTCATAAATGATGAAACAAATTATAAAATCAATTTTAAAGAAGTATTTGATAAATGTAAAAAAGATTTGGAAGATGATACACATAAAAATGTTTCCGATTTATTCTATTTTGTCATTAAACAACAATACAACGGAAAACCATTTTTATATTATTGTAATATTGATTATATTGATGAATTAGGAAATATTATATTAATACATAATGAAGCTGAAAAAATTTGTGAAAATTATGAAAATACCGAACAATTCGGTTTTATTAAAAAGAATTATAACGGAGTTCAATATAATGATAATAAATCATTATTTAGAAAAGAAGGTTTTAATATACAAAATATTAGAGTAGATGAGCATAAAGAATATATTATTTATGAATTAAATAATGACAATAATATTTATTTTGATGAACAAGAAGCATTTATTCGTTTTGAAGATTACGAAATTGATTTATTATTAAATATTGAATTTAATTAAATATTTTATATTTTATATTATATTTTTATTATAGTTTATTTTTTTAGATAATTATTTTATGATAAATTAGATATCTAATTTATTATATTTTACATATTTTACTTTTATAAAATGTCATCATATGCGGTTTTAACATGTGTTTTACATGAACATACTTATATTAACGGTTTTATTTCCCATTATCAAAATCTTGGTTTTGATTCAATTTATATTATATGCGACCGCTTTCAACCTAAATATGAACCTTATTTAGAAAATGAACAACTAAAAAATATTAAAATTCATTTTATTCAAATGAATTATCCATTAAATCAAACTAATCCAAAATTTTTTGAAGCAAATCAAATAAATTATTATCGTAACGTTATTAAAATTATGAATGCTGATTACATTTTTTTATGCGATATGGATGAATACTTATATTTACCAACCGGAAATATTCAATCTTTTATGAATCCTATTTTACAATTACCTAACGTTTCTCAAATTCGCTTTCCTTGGATGATGGTTGATTCTATTGACGAAGACCCAATTAATATGTTTGACAATTTAGATAAACATAAATGGTATATTAATGGTCATATAAAATCAATGTTTAAAAAAAGTGATTTAGTACAAAAAAATAATGTAATTCAAATCAATACACATACTTCAATGGTTAAAGGACGCACTTATTTACAAAATGGATTTGAACCACCATATAATTTTACTGAAAGATATAATAATAATCGTTTTCCAATTGATTTTTATAAAAACCACGCTTTTATTATTCATTTTCATACTCGCTCTTTTAAAAATAATATTATTAAATTATTAACAAATAAATATAATGGTAAATCAGATAATAATCAAAAAGGTAAATTTATAGCTCTTGTTAAAAATAATAGTTATGATTACAAAGGTTTAACAAAATTTTCTCTTATCAAAGCTCACCAAACTACTGAAATACCCCATTTTGAATTAAGCGGATTAAATAAAAATATTTGTGCAAATAAAATTGATTATAATAATACACTTTTTAATGGATTACTTGAATATTATAATTTAAATCCAAAGTATTTTGAAAAAATATTACAAAATCCTGAACTTGTTATATCACCAATTAGCACACGAATTTCTAAAGATTAAACTTCTAATAAACTCAAAAAATTATTTCGCCCTGTAAATACTTCCATATACTTCTTTTGATACCCATTTGGGTCACAATACGTACTATATGGATGCACATAATTCTTATTATAATACATTTCAAATCCCCTCATATGCGGCAATGCCGATAATATCCAATTTTCCGCTCTACAACGCGTTGATATTGCATCTTTATTTGGATTATGATTTATCATTGGTAACCTACGTACATGTTCGGCTGTAGTCCACCAAAAGTTTCCTGAATAATGGAAAAAATGATTTGGATTTACCGCATATAAATATCGCGTTTCAGAATTTGTTGATGGTGACATATTAATTACATTTGAACCAACAGTATCATAATTTTTCATTAAATATTGTAAAGCAATATCGTGATTTACTATTGTATAATATTCTAATAATTTTCGCCAACTACGCACACATACTTCATCACCATTTTTCCGTACACCTTTTGTATGTACATATAATATTCGCGCATTGTCACTTACTTTATCTGCAATATATTTTATATAATTAATTGTTTTTACTTCATAATATTTAGGATTATCATCTTGATATAATAATATTAATTTATTATATTTTTCAATTGGTATATCAAAAGATTTTCCAACAATACATACTAATATATTTTTACATTTATCATATAAACCACTATCTATAATAGATTGTAATTGATCATAAAATATTTGAATACCATTATGTAAATTACATACATGCATAAATATATATATTGGATATGTTTTGTAAAAATTTGGATAAGCATTCATAAATGTTTCATAATTATATATTCGTTTATGCTTTTCATTTACTCCAATATGATTCCAATGATATACTAATTCATAATTACTTAAATGCTTTATATCATCATTATTATTTCTATAATAATGAATGTCAAATTCAGGATACATTTCAAATGTATTTAATAAATATTGAATATATACCATTCGTTGTTTTACTGGATCTAAATGTTTTTCAAATTTTACTAATGTATTTTGATTTTGATTTTGATTTTGATTTTCTTTATTTACTTTTTTATTTTCTTGAATTTTATTAACTGATTTTTCAACTTTATTAACTGATTTTTCAACTTTATTAACTTGAGTTTCTACTTTATTAACTTGAGTTTCAACTTTATTAATTTGAGTTTCAACTTTATTAATTTGAGTTTCAACTTTATTAATTGGTTCTTCATTTTTTTTTAATTCTTCTTCTTTTTTTAAACGCATACTTTCTTGATAATCCGGATTTTGCCATTTTTTTAATTTTACTTTTTTTATACTTTCATTATAACGCTCTTTTTCTCGTCGCATTATCAATTCTTTTTTCATTAAATTATCTTTTCGCGTTTTATTATATATTGTTGCAGAATTTCGCTGTAAACTATTCATATTTTATAATATATTTATTATTTAATAATAAATTAAAAACGTATATTTTTAATTTATATATTTTTTAAAATATTTTTACTTTACTTTATTTTAATTTTATTTATTTTCTTAGACCTTTACGAGCTTTTGAAATTCCATACATAAAGATAAATATTGATACAAAGACTAATAATAATGTAATTGTATATAATATTGATTGTAAATAAATGAAATAACGCGGCCATTGTAAAGCACATTCACAATCTGCAGGCATATTTCTAAATAATTTAAATACATTTAATACAAATACTCCATATAACATAATTATTATAAAGAAGAATATTGTAGATAATAATGGTGATAATTTACGTTTAAAAGCAAAAAATAAATTAAGTAAAGCAACAATTAATAAAACTAATTCAATATATTTAAGATGAGTTATATTTGATTTATTTTCTTCAACGTTTGTTAATCCTTGTGCACATAAACAAGTTTCTAATTTTACTAAATAAGTATAAGCAAAATATAATAATATTATACCTATTATTGAAGCACTAATTGCTAAAATGTTTTTCATTTTATATTCCTATTCTATATTTGTTATAGAAAAATATTTAGTATAAAATTGTTATATAAAATATTTTTAAAATTTAATTAATTACAAAAAATAATGAAACATCACGTTTTTAGAAATAATCAAATAAATAATCAAGTAAATAAACAAAATGCTTATAAACAATTTTTATGGACCAAAAATTTTAATTCAAATCATTTACAAAATATTCAACATATACATTTTTTTATTCATCCTACTTATGAAAATGATTCCATAATTAAATATCAACTTCAAACTTTAATTAACTTTTTTAGATATATGTGCTCTCAAATATTTGGTACACATATTACATTTACTACTGTTCCACAAATTTATAATACATTTGATACACTTTATATTTTATTAAACCATCGTGAATTACACAATTTTATTGGAAATTTACCTAATATATTTGTATTAGTCAATACTTTAGATTTATATGATAGCTCTTTTATATTTCCACAAAATTTAATGTTATATTCTAAAGCTTATAAAATTATTGATACTAAATATATTAATTTAAAATATTATATAAATGAAGTTAAAAGTTACACATATTATTTACCACTTATTTGTAATTATGGTAATAGCAAACCATCTTATGTAAAAGAAACAAATGATATACTTATTTATAAAAATAATACAAAACGTTCTATGATAATTTATAAATTACTTTGTAAAAAATTAGAGCTTGATGGAAAATATACATTTCAAACATATGAACATAATGGAAATTTAGAAGAAGAATTATTTTATGAATCTAAAATCATTGTTCGAATTCACGATGAAGAAAATTCATATTATGATAATATATTATTTCATAAATGCATTCATCATAACAAAATTTGCATTAGCGAAAAATCAAATGATATTTATAATGAAAATTATTATTTTGATAAAATATTATTTGAAAATAAAATTAATATTTATGATGAAAATACTTTAAACAATTTTATTAACAAAATAAAATTATATTTAGAAGATAAAGAAAAAATAAACATTCTTAAAACATGTATGAATAAAGAAAATGATAGCATTAATATAAATCAAATGAAACTTATTTTTGATAAATACTAATTTTTATTTTTTATATGTATATATGTTAAAGAAAATGCAAAATAAAGAAGAAAAATTATATAAACTTAAAAATAAATTAGAAAATTTATTATTTAATTTAGAAGGTAAAAAAAATGAATTATCAACATATCTTAAAGAAAGTGAATTACAAATAAATACCATTAAAAATCAACTTCATATTCTTAATAACCATTTATATGAAAAAGAAGAAATAAAAGAAGATGCAAGCGAAGCAGGAGAAGAAGATGCAAGCGAAGCAGGAGAAGATGATGCAAGCGAAGCAGGAGAAGAAAGTGAAGATGAAGATGATATAGAAGGCAGAATTATGGCAAATATTGACCCTAATTTAGCACGTTTATTAGGAATAAAAGTTGAACAAGAAACAAAAAGTGATTGGGTTCCTCCTTCCTTTTCTGGTTTACATAATAGTCAAAGAAATTCTATTTATGATAATATATATAAAAAATAAGAAACCTTTTCGTTCCCTCCTTAACGTGTTAAGGGAATGAACTTCCCGCTTATAATCAATCATTTTAACAAATTAATTATTTTTTAACAAATTATTTTTTTTTTTTTAACAAATTAATTATTTTTTTAACAAATTAATTATTTTTTTTTTACAAATTAATTTTAAAATAAAAAGAGGAGGGCCGTTGGAACCTAAGGTTCCCAATATAAAGGGAAGTTCATAAGAAACCGTAGGTTTCTTATTCCGTAGGTTTCTTATTTAAAATGAAAGTAGCATTTATTACAGGTATTACTGGACAAGATGGTAGTTATTTATCAGAATTCCTTCTTGAAAAAAATTATATTGTTTATGGTATGATTCGTCGTGCTTCAATCATCAATACTGAACGCATTGACCATATTTTTAATCATCCAAATTTACATCTTAAATATGGTGATTTAACCGATTCTTCTAACATTACAAACTTACTCCACGAAATTAAATTAGCACATACTGATTTAGAACGTTTAGAAATTTATAATCTTGGTGCAATGAGTCACGTAAAAGTTTCTTTTGAAATGCCCGAATATACAGGTGAAGTTGACGCTCTTGGTACTCTTCGCATTCTTGAAGCAATTCGCTCTTCAGGATATAGTGATAAAATTCGCTTTTATCAAGCATCCACTTCTGAAATGTTTGGTAAAGTACAAGAAGTTCCACAAAAAGAAACTACTCCTTTTTATCCAAGATCACCTTATGGAGTAGCTAAATTATACGCACATTGGATTACTAAAAATTACCGTGAATCTTATAATATGTATGCTTGTTCGGGAATACTTTTTAATCACGAAAGTATGCGTCGTGCTCATAACTTCGTAACAAGAAAAATTAGTATTGGTTTAGGAAAAATTATTAGAGGTGAAGAAAATAAACTTGTACTAGGTAATCTTGATTCTCAACGTGATTGGGGTCACGCAAAAGATTATGTACGCGGTATGTGGCTAATGCTTCAACAAGAACATCCTGATGATTATATATTATCTACAAATGAAATGCACAGTGTCCGTGAATTTGTTGAAAAAACTTTCGCATTACGTGGTTTTGATATCAAGTGGAAAGGGGAAGGTTTAAATGAAGTTGGGTATGATGCGAAAAGTGGTAAAGAACTTATTTTTGTAAGTGAAAAGTACTTTAGACCTGCTGAAGTAGAAGAGTTACTTGGTGATTCTACAAAAGCACGCACTATTTTAGGATGGAGTCCAGAATATACTTTTGATGATTTAGTGAAAGAAATGGTTGACCACGATGCTCCTATATAATAATAAACTTTTAGCATACACTATGTTAATAAAGCTTTAGCATACATGACTACATATTTATAATAAAGTAAATTAAATAAATAATTTAAGTCATTATCATTATTTACATTTTCTAAATACTTTAATTCAAAAAATAATTTTTTAATCCAAATATGATGATAATTAAATGATATTATTGATACATTATAATATGAATTTTTTTCAAATAAATATTCATATTGTTTATAAAATGTTTTTTCTATTAAATCATGATTTATTGTTTCTTTATTAAAAAATAGCGTTTCTGAAGATTTAATATAAATACCATAATTTAAAGAATTTTGAATTGAATCAATTATATTTGAAATTAAATTAGATAATTCATTTAATTTATCTACGAAAATATATGTACATAATCCATTATAAATATGAGCTATATCATTTATTACATATTGAATATTATGCTCTTTTGATTCATATATTTCTATTTTTGCTTTATTTAAAGCATATAAAATATTATTATTTAAATTATTTTTATATTCTAGATTCTCAAAATAGATGATTAATTTATCATAATGCAAATTTCGCTCAATCAATTCTTTAAACATTGATTCAAACTTTTCATAAACATCTTCTTTTACTATAAAAATTATATTAAACATTTTTTTAATTATTATTTACTTTATTTTAGTAATATTTATTACTAAAATAAACTCTTTAAGTTATTTTTAAATTATTTTAATATAAGAAAATTATATATATTAAATTATAAAATAAAATTATAAAATAAAATTATAAAATAAAATTAAAAATGAATAAACCTAAAGTATATTTTATTGTAACTACATGTTTACTCCAAGAAAATTTTGAAATTCGCAAAAAAGAATATATTGATTCCATTAATACTTTAATTCAAGAAGTATCTAAATATAATACTTTAGAAACTTTTATTTATATTGTTGAAAATAATGGTTCTCGATACACTTTTTTAAATGATTTTTCTTTGAATAATAAAAATGTTAAAGTTATTTATACAAATCATAACCAAATAGCTACACCAAATAAAGGTTTAAAAGAACTTCTTGATTTCTTCTTTATTTTACAAGAATGTAAAGAAATTGATAATAATGATATTGTTGTTAAATTAACTGGTCGTTATCGCTTTGGTGAAGATTCTACTTTTTTAAATATTCTTTATAATTATTACAATGATTATGATGCCTTTATTCGTAGTGGCGCTTTTATGTATCCTTCACAAAAAAAGTGTGAACGGGACCAATATGATTGCTTAACTGGACTTTTTGGTGTTCGTGCACATATTATGAGAAATAATTTAGAAAAATATATTCAAAACTTACGCACTTATGAATGGGTTGAATGGGTTATTATTATGATTATACAAAATGCTTTACCCAATGAACGAATTAAGTTTTTTGATTATTTAGGATTATGGATTAAAACTGTGTATATGAATGAATATCAACTTTTTTAATATTTGTTTATTTTTTTAAGAAAAAATAATTATTATAATAGAATTTTATTATAATATATTCATTAAAAATGGAAAATCAATTAGAAATTAAAAAATATATTGTTTTTATATGTGAACGAAAAATAATAAGTTATTTTGAAGATTATATTCACACTTTTCACCATATATTTAACGTTGAAATATTTTTATTTACAAATACATCACAAATTACAAATTATTTACAATCATTTATTTCAAATAATAATATGAATCAAAATAATACTTTCTTTATTTTTATGCAATTTATTCCTCAAGAAATTATTCAAAATATTCAATTTTATATTGAACATCACTATAAATTAGGTTTGTTTAATACTGAACAACTTTCTAGACCAAGTTACGAAAAAATAATAAATTCTTATCATCCTTATTTTTATCGTGTTGATTATAGTGAAGTTAATTTATTTTTTGTATCAAATGAACTTAAAAAAATATATTTACCTTATCAAGTTCATCACAATGAAATATTTAACTATCCTAAAAGTGCAGATGTTTGTATTATTTATCCTTACAAATCAGAACGACGTTATAAAATTATTAATGAATTAAAAAATTGCGGAATTCAAGTAGACGAAATTTCAGGATTTTTAGGAACTCGTGATGAAAAACTGTTTCGATATAAAATATTATTAAATATACATTTTGATGAAGATTATAATATTTTTGAAGAAATGCGATGCAATCGTTGTATTATGAATCAAATGATTGTTATTAGCGAAAAATCTTGGTATGATGATTTACATTTATTACGAAAACATTTTTTAATATGCGATTATGAACAAATTGTAGATAAAGTTAAAGATGTATTAATTAATTATGATTTATATCATAGTCACTTATTTAAATCTTTTGATAAATTATTACCTATTTATGAAAATGACCTTAAAAATATTGCTTCTGAAAATATAAATAAAATTTTCTCATAAAAAATATAATAAATATTATTTAATAATAGTTAAATAACTATTATTTAAAAAAAAATGAAAAACGGTCTTTTTGTAGGAAGTTTTAAACCACCACACAAAGGACATTTTGAAATGGTAAAAAATGCAATTATGAAAGATAAATTAAATAAAGTAATTATTATTATTTCCAAAAATCCACGTTACTTAAAAGATATTATTCAAAATCCACGTAATTATCAAATTTATAATTTTGAAAATGAATTTAAACGTAAATTTAAAACAAAAAGTGAAGCTTATGATTATATTAAATCTATAAAAAGTAAATATAAATCAATCAATGTTGAAACTTCTAAAAAAATATGGACTATTTATTTAGATTTTTTAAAAGAAAAGTTAAAAAATACTACTACATTTACATATGTAATTAAAAACGGGTTTTTATTTTCACCTATTATGAATACAAATGTTTATTTAAAAAGTGAATTGAAAAAAATAGAATCTAAAAAAAATAAATATATACTTTACAAAAGTAGCAAAAACTCCGAAAATAGCCGTTTTGATTATTTACTTGATAAATATAAATTATATAAAAATATAATTTCGAAAACCATTTCTGTTAAATATAATGTAAATGCTCGCGATTTTAGAAATGCAATAGATTCTAATAAAAGTATTTCTAAATTTTTACCTAAATTAAATCCGAATTTACAAAAAGAAATTAAAAAAATATTAAGTTAAAAAACTTTTTTTATACTTATTTTTATAATTTTATAAATAATATAACATACAACTAAATAAAATAATAATAATGATAATAATGATACTGTATTATAATGTTTTGTACTTTTATGTAACTTAAACATATAAAAAAAATATTTAACTATTTGATAAAAATTAAATTCATAATTATTATTTTTATAATTTATTGAATAATGCGAACCCCAACTTTTTGTATTTTCCGTTTCCGGAAATGTTTGCGTTATTAACGGAATTATATGTCCATATCTTTTATAAAAATAATGTGTACTCGTAAATTCATCAATATCATTCATTGATTTCATATTTTTATATACATTTTCTATTGCTTTATTTGAATATAATAATGCGTGAGTACCACACGATAAATATAAATTTGTAAAATATGGATTTGTAACATATAATGATTGACAAGTTGGTAATCCACCTAATGAAAAAATAAAATCGCGATTTTTACAATTATTTTTATTTAAAAATTTTATTATATTTTTTTGATAAAATGGATTAAATAAAGCATTTTCATATATAAAATCATCTTCTAATATAATTATTTGTTGATACTTTTCTCGTAATGCATTTGCTAAAATATATTTATAACAATTTAATAAATCATGTGGACTTCGTTGAACTTTTAAATCTTTTCTACATTTTTTAAATCCTTTATTATGACATATCATCGTATTTTTACATAATGGTAACTCATACGTTTGTTTATATACATTTCTTAATCGTGGGCTTCCTATCAAATGTATTATATAACACGCATCAACAATTTCATCAAATATACCTTCTTTTATTTTTAACTTTTCTAATATATAACAATGCTCATTCATTTTTACTACTATTTATTATTATAATTTATAAAAATATTATTTTTTATAAATTATATTTTTTTATTAAAATTTATTTTATAAGCAAGAGGTTTATAAGGAGCCCAGAGGCCAGCTCTACGAGCCCAAAGGGGTTCCTTATTTTACATAGTAAAGTAAGCGTCCCATGTTATTCGAGGGTTTTACCCTCTATAACATGTAGATTTTACTTTACATAGTAAAGTAAGCGTCTCATGTTATTCGAGGGTTTCACCCTCTATAACATGTAGATTTTACTTTACGTAGTAAAGTAAGCGTCTCATGTTATTCATTTCTTTATCCATTATTTTTGATTTTGATATTTTCTTCATTGGTGTTCCGTGTAATCGCTCTAAAATAAAATTCATTGAATATACACCACATTCACTATTTCCATATTGATGACGTTTATCATTATATGATATTTTTACTTTTTCCCCTTTTAATAAAAACTTTTCACCTAAACGCACTATAAACATCTTGATTCCATCCACCGGTGGATCTCCATAACTATCATAATAATTAATTTCTACTGGATCTTTAGCCATTTTCTTTAAATCTTCCGCTGTTAATGGGTCTTTTGCAATCTTTAAATCAATATACACTGCAACCCAATGACTTCCTGATTCTCCTGTTTTATCTAAATTGAATACAATTCCTATTTTTGTTCGTCCTTCTGCTCGCAATTTAAATGGGTCTAAATTAGATAATGGACAAGTTACTTCTACTGGACAATCCGAAGCACTTGCATTATATGTTTTAAAATTTGAATAAATACGTTCATATTGCTTTAATACTAAATCAATATCATAATTACTTAACCATGTATATTTATTCTTTTTCCACTCTTTAGGCATATGCGGTTTAAATGTAAATGCTTGAATATCAATATCTTTTAATTTACGAATAAATTCTTGACGTCTCCAACATTCTTCATCATCATCACAAAATGGTTTTAAACGCTCTTGAATTGCTTTCCATAATTCATATTTACTTAATTTTTCTATTTTTAGTGGCACATAATTTGATTCACTTTTTCGCTCTTCATTCATTGCTTTTGCTATCTTTTTTAATGATGTTAATGAATAACAAGTATAAGCGTCTTTCTTTTTAACTATTTTACCACCATCTAATTTAGAACCTTCCGAACATACTGCACATCGGTCTTCTACTATTTCATAACTAAATCGCTTTATTTTTTGAACCATATTTATAAAAATAATATTAAATAATAAAAATTTATTTAATAACTACTATTAAATATATTATAAAAAAAATTTGTTTTTGAAAATAATAATTAAAAAAGTAAATTATATTTTGATTTATGAAAGATAAGCATATAAAATACCAACACCTTTACTTTCTGTTTTAATATCAGGAGCTAGTAATTTAATAAACGATGTAAATCCAGTGCAATTATAATTTTGTTCACTAAATTTAGGATACGATTTCAAAATTGTATCTTTAATTTGTGATACAAAAACTGATTTATTTTCCTTTTTCAAAAAATCAATTATAAAATTTTTAATTGATACTAATGAATAATCTTTTTCTCCTTCCTCTATTTCATATGCAAAATTAATTTCATTTAATATTTCATCTATTGCATCATTTTCAAATAAATGCGTTTGATGATTATTACTTATTTTCTTTTTATCATTATTTAACTTCTTCGTTTTACATACTATTATTTTTTTATTTTCTTTCGGTTTCATACTTTTTTTATCTTTAATAAAATTTTTTTTTACATTATTTTTAATTTTCTTATCTTCTTTTTTAACATTATTTTCAACATAATCTTTAACATAATCTTTAACATCTTTTGATACTTGCTTTAATTTATTTATTAAATTCGGATTTTCATTCATATCATTTATTACATTTTTTACAATATGCTCTTCTTTTGGTGTTTTTACAATATCCTTTAATACACTTACATATTTACCATTTTTTATAATATTTTTTAACTTTTGTACATAATCTCCATTTTCACAATTATCATTATTAAAAAATGATTCTATATCCATTGAATTAAACTCTTTCTTAATATCTTCTTCTTTATATGATTTATTTAATTTCTTTTTATCTATTACACTAATATTATTATCATTATTACTTACACATAATGCATAAAATTGGTCACACTCATTTTTAAACATTGATGATGTTCCAAAAAAATTTGTTGACATTCCTATTACTATCTTCTCTTGGGTATGAATTTTATCAATAATTGGTACAAAATCACGGTCTCCTGTACATAGTATAAAAACATCTACATTATAATTCCGTGTATAAAGCAATTCTTGAATATCACAACTCATTTTCATATCAACAGAATTTTTACTATGCTTTTTCCATAAATGAATACAAGTTAAATTATAATCTAAACAAGTGTCACGCCAATTTAACATTGTTGCTTCACTAAAATCTCCATAAACAATTTTAAGTAACACTTTCATATTCCATTTTTTTATATAATTAAATAATTCAGGAATACCTTTGTATAAAAAATTATCTCCATCAATATAAATTGCACACGTTAATTTTGGCTCACCATTGGTGAACAAATTTAACGCTTTAGTCGTTTTATTATCCATTTTTAAATTAAATTTAATTTAAAAAAATATGCTTTACTTTAATTATTTTTATTCTTTATTTTATATTTTATATTTTAATTTAAAAATCATTTTTATTTATTTTTTTATAAATTAATTTTTACATATATTCATATTTGATATATTTTTTAAATTTTAATCTATACATATATGCAATTTCATAATATTCAAATAATGATAAAAAATGATATATATAATCTATAACATATACAAATGCTTCTTCTATATTATCTTCATCATCTACACTATAAGATAATGTAAGATTTTGCTCTTCTATATTTTTTTTAGTACTATTATAATAATCCTCTATTATTGTCCAATTTATAGTAAAATATCTAAAATCATCTTCTAAATCACTATTTTTAACACATTTTTCTATACTATTACATATATATTCAAACTTATTTTCTATATGCTCTATATTCTTATTATCTATTTTATCATATATCTTGAATATTTCATCTATATATTGATAATACTTCATTATAACCCCTAAAAATAATAATACTAATTATTATTTATAAAAATCTTTTTATATTAAAAAATTTAATATTTTATTTTTTAACACTTAAATAAATATAATTATATAGTAGTGCTATATAATGGATAATAATATACAAGATTTAATAATTATTGGTGGTGGAATAAGTGGTTTATATACATTATATAAAATAGTTAAAAATAAAATAAATTGTAAATCTATAACTTTATATGAAAAAAATGATTATTTTGGTGGACGGATTTATTCATTTTTTGTTAAAAAAAATAATCATAATTTTAAATTTGAAGCAGGTGCTGCTCGTTTTTGTAAAGAAAAACATATATTTTTTTATAAATTAATTAATGACCTTAAATTAAATAAATATTTAACACTTGGTAGTGCTCAAATACAATTTATACCATATACAAATAATTATTTAAAAAAAAGTGAATTATTAAAAAAATCACCATATGATTTTATTAACAAAGTTATTAAAAAAAGCAATGCTTATTCTTATAATACTTTAATTAAATATACTTTTATTCAATTTGTTAAAAAATATAAATTATTAAAAAAAGACGAAATAAAATATTTAAATGATTCTTTTGGATATAGTGGTGAAATCAATAGTATGAATGCTTTTAATGCAATTCATATGTTTAAAAGTGATTTAAATAAAAAATATCATTATTATTCATTAAAATGTGGTTTAAGTGAATTAGTAAATCATATGATTAAATATATAAAGAAACACGGAAAAAATTATAATATTCAAATATTAAATCAAATGGAAGTTAAAAATATTATTACAACACATGAAAAAGATGATTCTACATATACTTGCATTATAAATGATATTAAAAAAAAGATTTATGAAGTTAATTGTAAAAAAGTTGTTTGTGCACTTCAAAAATCAACTTTATTAAAATATAATATTTTTAAACCAATATATAAAGAATTAAATAGCGTTGAAGCAAAAGCATTATGTCGCATTTATATGATTTTTAAAGTTGGACCGAAAGGAGTATGGTTTAAAGATTATGGGAAAATAACAACAAATAATGAAAATCGTTATATGATTCCACTTGATAAAAAGCACGGTTCTATTATGATATCTTATACAGATAGTAATTATGCAACTTATTTAAATAATTATTATCAAAAATATGGAATTAAAAAATTAGAATCTTTTATATTAAGCCATTGGGAGCAGGTACTAAAAATAAAAATACCAAAACCGCTATATACAAAAGTATGTTATTGGAATGAAGGAATTGCAATGTGGAAAGCGGGTATTGATAGTAAAATGGTTTCTAAAAAAATGTTAAAACCATTTTCAAAAGAAGAGCTTTATATAGTGGGTGAAAATTATTCACTAAATCAAGCTTGGATAGAAGGTGGATTACAAACAGTTGAAAAAATAATAAAAAAGTTAAAAATATAATTTGTTAACAAATAATTTTTTATTTCAAAATAAAAATATCTTAATATAAATCATATAAATCATATAAATGGGAATATTATTTAAAAAATACGGCTCAATGATATTAAAAAAAGATACAATATTATATCATGTAAGCGATAGTAAAGAATTTGATAATAAAAATTCGCATGAAAAACCTTTTTTATTTTGTACTTTTCATCCATCAGAATGGTTTGGATATAAATATGTTCATTTTATTAAATTATTAAAAGATATAAGATTATTTTTTATGGTAAAAAATATTAAAAATGACCGTATAATATCGTCATTATTAGATATTATAATAAACCATCCAAAAGGTAATTTAGCAAAAATGGATTTAGAAGTACAAACTAAAATGAAAGTTATATTAGAAAAAGAGTATTTTGATGGATGGTTTACATCAATTGAAAATAAAGCAACTGTTGAAGTAGCATTATTAAGTGGAAAAAATTTATATGAATGTATACATAGTGAAAAAATAGTAAAAGCATGGAGAAATGGAAATTGTTCAAATAATGGTAAAAATGTAATTTGTAAAATTTGGAAAGAAAGATATCATTTATCATTTTTAGAAAATATTATTAAATTACGAGTTAATAAAAAATATAAAAAGATGTTTGAAAAATATAAAAAAAATGAACAAAAATCAAAGTATATACACGAATATATTTTTCAAATTATTTTAGACTCATCTCATATTAAATTTTATTAAAAATAAATATTTGTTAAAAAATATAAAAAAAATGAAAAATAAAAAATATTTATTTTAAATATTTTATTTATTAAATATTTATTTAATAATTAAAATGTCTCTTAAACCAAAACAAAAAGGTTATATTTATTTAATACGAACATCTACATTTCGTAGTTTACATAAGTATATTTATAAATTGGGTAAATCAATTGATTATTCTACAAGATTTAATAACTATGATAAATTTGGTGAAATATATGTATTATATTACGTTGAAGATATTGATTTTATTGAAGATATACTAATACAAATATTTAAACGAAAATTTACACATGAAGATATGTATGGTAAAGAATATTTTAGTGGAGCTATAAATGATATGCTTCAAACAATGGAACATATAATTAATGGATATGGATTCATTGAAAAAAAAGATTTATTTAATGAATTGATAGAAGATAAATTAAAGCGATTTATTATTTATAATGATGAATATATAAATCCATTTATTTATGAAATAATTAATGATTATATTGATGAACATAATATAAAAAAAGAAGATATAAATGATGTAACAAACTACAATCAATTTTATAATACTTATATAATGAATAATAAAAATTTATATAATAATGGAAAAAGTAAAAAAAATGTAAAAGAAGATGAACATAAAATAAAACTAAAAACAACTATTGAAAATAATGATAAAATAGATAATATTATTGAAAATGAATTAAATGAAAATGAATTAAATGAAAATGAATTAAATGGAAGTGAATTAAATAGAAGTGAATTCAATAAAAATGAATTAAAAAATAAATTATTATATATATGTCATAATTGTTTGGAATATTGTACATCAAATCGTAAAGATTTAGTACGTCATTTAAATAGAAAATATAAATGTAAAAATTATATTACAGAAACAAATTATGAAGATGCTAAAATATTATCATTAGGTAAAAAGTTTTATTTTCATTTTAATATAAAAGATATTTTAATTGAAGATTTAAATTTTATAACTAAAAATTATAATAATGAAGAAAATCATATATATATAAATTATAAATTAGTTATTGATAATACAAATGAAGAAAAAGATAAAAATAATATAAAAGAAGAAGGTGAAGATAATATAAAAGAAGATGGTAATTTACATAATGAATTTAAAAAACAATTTTATAATGAAAAAATAAATAAATATGTATGCAATAAGTGTTTAAGTAAATTTAAAAGTAAAAGAAATATAGTAAAACATATAATATCTGGTAAAAAATGTGAATATATTCAAAAAATTAATAAATTAATAAATTAATAAATTAAATTATTTTTCAGAAAATTCTAAAAAATTCTGCTTTGACACTTTTTATTTTTAAAAAATTCTGAAATAAAATACTTATAAAATAGTAATGTAAATAAATTCGTAATCAAAATAATCAAATAAATCAAATAAATCAAATAAATTAAAATAATCAAATCCGAAAATCAGAGAATTCACAAAACAAAGTCCTGAAAAATAAAAAGATTTTTAGAATTTTAAAATTGCTTTTTTATTTTGGAGCTTAAAAAAGTGAATTCTCTGATTTTCGGATTTGATTATTTTGATTTATTTAATTATTTTGATTTATTTGATTATTTTGATTACGAATTTATTTACATTACTATTTTATAAGTATTTTATTTCAGAATTTTTTAAAAATAAAAAGTGTCAAAGCAGATTTTTTTAGAATTTTCTGAAAAACAATTAATTTAAATTTTAATAAAAATATATTTTATTAAATTAATATAAAAGAAAATTAATTATATAAATTAAATATAATTTAAGATATAATTAAAATGCATGTTTATTCAACATTATATATTTGTCATTACTGTATTGATTATAAAACAAAAAATAAAAATGATATGGAGAAACATTTTAATAGGAAAAATAAGTGTGAATGTAATACAATAATATCTTATGAAGAATGTAAATTATTATCACCAAATAAAAAATATATATTTTATTTTAATTATAAAAATTTATTTAAAAATGACTTTATTAAAATAATAAATATTTATAATCAAAAAGAAAATCATATATATGAAAATTTTAATAATATTAACAATATAAAAAGTATAAAAAATAAAAATAATGAAATGATTGAATACAATGATAATGATGAAGAAGATGATAAATTTAATAAGATGTATTTTAATAAAGAAATCAATAAATATAAATGTATATTATGTAGTAGTGAATATACTAGTAAACAAAATATGAAAAAACATTTATTAAATTCTAAACAATGCGAAACAAAAAAACAAATAAATGAAGTAATGGAATTACAATCATCAAAAATGGAACTCATTTTATATAAAAAAGAAGAATTAAAAAAGGAAGAAGAAAAGCATATATTAAATCAAAATAATGTTCAAAATATTAATCAAAATATTCAAAATAATATTAATAATATCAATAATAGTAATCAAAATAATTTTAGCGTTGCATTAAAAGATTTTGTAAATGACCGTTATGATATAAGTCATATTAGTGATACATTTTATGAAAAGAAAGATTTCTTTTTATATCCCAATTTTTTAAATATGATTATGGAAAATGAAAAGAATCAAAATATATTTTTCTCAAATAATGAAGCTATTATTTATACTGATAACGAGCTTAATAAAATGAGTTCTGATAAAGCAAGTTATTTAATCCTTGATAAGTTAAGTCAATCTTTTGATGAACTTCTTTATAAACAAGATGATGAAGCCCGTGAATATTACAAATTTATTACAAAATATTATCATGTAATTAAAGGTCATTATAAACACGACACTATTTCAAAAGAGTATAATGTTGATACGCGTCAATTTGAATATACTGCAAATAGTCGTTTATTCCGCAGTCGTGATAAATATTCCAATAAAATTATTGGT
>JACCEA011944685.1_pt1 | contig 49953 bp, 57 predicted proteins | sample 7449851 | NCBI WGS metagenome assembly JACCEA01 (sample SAMN15323453, study PRJNA562643) | freshwater metagenome | isolation source: river surface water | place: USA:Blue River Watershed | collected 2017-08-18 | reverse complement strand
GACTTGCTTCGCAAATGGTAATGTGAATAATGATAGGATAACATAAATTAACGTAAACCAGATATATTTATAATATAAATTAAGCGTAAAATAAATGTAATTAAATCAAATAATACATAATAGACTTGCTTCGCAAATGGTAATGTGAATAATGATAGGATAACATAAATATCTATTTTAATGTAAAATGACTAATAAATAAGTGATTATAAAAAAATATAATAAACATTAATATATTTTATTAAGATAAATGGATAAAAAAAATAATTTAGATTTATCGATATCGATGTATTTAGATAATGAATCAATAAATGAATTATCCCCAACAATTAGACAAGACTTATATAAGACATTTTCATCTGATATAAATGAGAGAAAAAGACATGTATGGGTGAAAGATGAAAATATAACAAATTGTCAAAAATGTCAAGCGCAATTTACATTATTACTTCGCAAACATCATTGTAGAAATTGCGGAAAAATATTTTGCTATCAATGTTCCAATTATTTTATTGAAATATCGTGTATATCCGATAATATACCAAAACAACAATGGGACGTTATAGAAAAGCCTATATCAAATGCATTTCGAACATCATATTTAAATATAAAATCATATTTTAATTTTAGTGAAAAAGAACGTTCATGTAAAGAATGTTTTGATGAAATAATAAAATTAAAGTCATTATCGAAATTAATAACTATTTTTGATTTATTACCATTAGATATCCGAGATTATAGAAATATAGCACAAGTATGTAAAGCTTGGAACCAAATATCAAAATATTATTTTAGCACATTTAGAGAAATACAATATTATTTTCCAGACCATATTTATAAAAAACGTGAGAAAAATATTCTAAGAAATAATCGTAAATATTTTAGAGGTCATTCAAAATGGACTACGCAATTAATACAGTCAATTGATTGGGAAAATGAAAACGATGAATTTCGTAAGGAATGTATCGATATTTTAAACTCAACCGAACGCGTAGTATCGTGTTGGGAATTAATGTGCACTAGGTCATGTTGTAATAAATTAACATGTGAAGATATTTTCTTAATTTTATCTCGTAAATTGACTTATCCACCTATCATATATAAGATAATAGATTTGTTAAAAGAATGTGATATAAAAGAAATATCGTATTACTTATCATGGTTTATAAACTTGATGCACTATTACAAAGATTTTACAAATATAGCGGATGCTATGGAAAATACTTTAATAGATAAGTCTATAAATAATATAAATATATGTAATAATTTATTTTGGACATTAACGCAAAATATAAAAGATAAGATGTCATCAGCTGATTATTTTAAACAGTTTAGATATAAATTAGTGAAACATCTTGAAACAAAAACTTATAAATTATTTCAAAATGGTTATGATTTTACAATGAATATAATACAAATAGCCGAAAATAATCCAAATGATATAAATGAAAATATAAAGAAATATATAAGAGAATTTGATTTTAATATCAAGAAAACATTTAATTTACCAGTTAATTTTGAACAAGAATTTACAGGAATTAATGTAGAACATATTAAAACAATAGAATCTAAAACAAAGCCAATTATATTACCTTGTAAATATATTGATAATGTAAAAAAAGATGAACAATTGTTTTACATAATGTTAAAAAAAGATGATATTCGTAAAGAAGAAATTATAATGAAAATGATTGGTTTAATGGACCATCTATTAAAAATAGAAGAGGGTATAGACTTTAATATTATTACATATAATATCTTACCATTATCCGAAAAATATGGATATATACAATTCGTATCAAATTCATCAACATTATACCATATAAAAGAAGATTTAGGTTTTACAATTCAAAATTATATTTTAGAACAAAATAATATTTCTTTTAATGAATTTAGAGATAAATTTACAAAAAGTTGTGCAGCATATTGTGTAATAACTTATTTATTAGGTGTAGGAGATAGGCATCTAGATAATATAATGTTGAATAATAATGGTGTTTTATTTCATATTGATTTTGGTTATATTTTAGGTAAAGACCCAAAACCAGTTTCACCAGAGATAAGAATAACTCCGGAAATGATAGATGCAATGGGTGGTAGAACATCTGTAAATTATGAATTATTTAAAGAATATACGGGTAAAATATACAATTGTTTAAGGCGTCATGCATCAACATTTTATACTATGTTAATTTCACTAACAGAGTTTCATCCATCATTAGATGATACTGATTTTACTCGTGAATATATTCATAATTTTGTAATGACACGGTTTATACCGGGTGAAAGTTATAAAGAGGCAGAAAAGCAATTTAGATATAAAATAGAGATAAATTCAAACACTTATTCCGAGAATATAATTGATTATTTTCACAAAAAATATAAATCGGACTCAAAAACATCATCTGAAATAAATAAAAAAGATACCTCAATAAATAAACTAACAAATTTATTCAGTAAATGGCTTTAAAAATTATATGATTTTATATCAATAAATGAATACTTTTTTATCACAAAAATTTGAATCAACATTTATACCACATACATTAAAAAATAGAACAATATTAAATAATGATATTCGTGAAATAACAAAGGCATTTAATTCAGCCATATATACAAAAAATACAGAAAAAGCATATTATTTATCAACCGAATTAATTTTATCAGGACAATATGATAAAGTATTACACACATTAATAAATAATTATTTTAATGAAATAAATAGTGCATGTGTTCAAGGTTTATTGTTTATACGTAATTTTTATGAACATTATAATAAATATGATTTTAGAGATAAAAAAGTAAATCAATTATCATTAATAAATGACCAGGTTTTACGTAATTTTATATTTTTTATAATAACATTAAATGTGTCGGCTAAAACAAATAAATTATTAAAATTAGTAAAAATTGAAGCTGCTGATTTTAATATGGAAAATAAAAAACAAAATTTAATAAGTAAAAATCTAAATCTTGTAAATCAATTTATTAAAACTGATGACCCAAAAGAGATAATAATACCATTATCTGAAATATGCAATTATCTTACAAATGATAGTTTAAGTAGTCGAGAATCAAATATAATTTATTGGTATAGTTGGATTCTGCAATTTGAAAAATCATTTCATAACGGAAATATGATAGTATCAAGTAGAGTCATTGAAAAAGTTGATTTTAAATATAGACGTGATTTTATTTGGATTATATGGGAAATATTAAAAACATATACTAGCAAACATATAAAAGAATATATTGATTGTTTATATGAATTATTTATTTATGGGTATAGCAGAACAAACAAACGTTCTAAAGCATATTTAATAATCATGGCAATTAATTTAATTATAAATCAACAACCACATTTATCTTATCCTATTCATCCATTAGATGATAAAATATATAAAGGATGTATATTAGCAAGTTTAAAAGATAATTTATATTATTTAAAAATATTACAACAAGCTATGACAAAAAATATTTAAAATAAAAATTTATTAATTTAATAGTTCTATAGAATTTCAATTATATCGATTTTAATTTCATCATTTTGCATTCGATTCTAATATAGATTTTTTAGTAATAATACTTTTAATATAACGTAAATTATGATTAAAATTATAATAAGTTGAATCATCTGCTTTACATAAGATATAATTTTTACTCTTATGTAAATCATTAATCGATAATCTCTGTGAAATAATAGCATAAATAGGCAAACCTGTTATAGAATCATATTGTAAATATGCATAATAAAATCGATTCGAATAATATCTAAAACATTGTAATGTAATATGTCGAGTGCTACATTGAATTGGATAGCAGTCAATATCGATAAGTAATTTAGGATATTTCTTACCGGATTTTAATTGAATATAAATATCGCATTTTTGACAACGAATATCTACACCTGGATAATTATAATTAACCGAATTTAAATTTTGATAATATTGGATTTTATTACATGATGGACATGGCACTGAAGACATAAAATCTTTTTCAGACCTATCTCCAATAAGACGTCGTGTTATCCCATTTGTTTTATTTTTTGACATTAAATTAATAAGATATAAATAATTGATTCGAATATTTTATAAAATCAAATTTTTATTATATTTATAAAAAATTGATTAATAATGAAATTTTAATTATATCTTTATAAAAAAATGAATAATCATGATAAAATTCTAGAATTAGAATTAAAAAAATTATGGTTAATTTCATCTAAATATCGAAATGAAGATTTTTTAAATACTAATTATATACCGGATTATTCGAATGAATCAAGTTATAAAGAGATAGAAAAAACAACAAAAAATGATTTTTATACGGACCCTACTGATAATTTAGATGGTCCATATGAAAAAATAAGGTTAAAAAATATAAACAATAGTTGTTATGTTAATTCAATTATGCAAATAATATTACATAATCATACATTATTTAAGCGTTTTAAAGAACATTTTGGTAATCAAGATATGTTATTATTAACACGTAGTGGGTATTGTGATTTTGCAAAAATTGATATGAATGCACAATGTTCAGCGGAATCATTTCTACATTGGCTTTTAGAACAACCAAAAAAAAATAAAGGATGGCTTCAATCATGGACAGATGTAAAAATATGTTCTGAATGTCAAAATAAAATTAAAACACCTAGAGAAGAACATATCTGGCGTGTTTATCCTGTAGATTCAATACCTTATATAGATGAAACAGATTTTATATATGAATATGAATTTACAACATGTATTTATAATCAATCAACTGAAACGGTTGATTTAGATTGTGAAAAATGTAATAAAAAAACAAGTCATAATCGTTTAAATAAAATATCTAAATTACGTGAAAATATATTCTTTACTTTGCAAAATTTTAATAATAAAAATATTAATATTTATGAAACAATAGAATTTTCAGATAAATATAATTATGATTTAAATGCTATAGTTCAATATCAAGGAAACTCTTATTCTGGACATTATACTATTTATATATTAGATAGTGATGGTTGGTTCCATTATAATGATGATAAAATTAAACCCATAAAAGATATACACGAAATTATACGTAATAAAGACGAGAATACAACATTTCCAATTTTATGGTATGTTAAGAATGTCGATGATGATAATAAGGATGCAGAAATTAAAGCATCTGAAGCGTAATTTAAATACTTAATAAATATATAATTATTATAATGATTATAGATTTTCTTTTTTTAATAATTCCAATTATAATAATTTATATTTTTATGCAAGTCAAACATTCTCATCATTTTTGGGATAATCAACCAGTTATTCGTAAATATGAAGGTGTTAATGGTTTAATTGGTTTAAATAAAACATTTGAATTTAAAATACATGACCCATCTATTAGAATTGATAATAATTATGATTTTAATAAAATTCACGCATTTATTGACAATGAATTTAGCGATAATTTACATATAAATAAATCATTTTTTAAATATCACTGTGATTTATCAGGAGCATTAAATATTAGTCTTTTAAAGGATAATAATATAATAGGATTTATACATAGTCATCCTGTGAATATAATAATTGATACGAGGGAAGTAATGTTTATGTATGTAGATTTTTTATGTATATCAAAACCATATAGAACAAATGATTTAGCCTTATTATTAATATGTTCTATCTTAAATTCAGTTAAAGATAAACAACAACCATTTTTATTTAAAAGAGATGGTGTAAGACTACCATTCTTACCTATTTTAAAATCAAGATATCATTACGATGATTTACGCAGTTTAGAAAACAAGTTAAATAACGATGATTTACGAACTGTAAATCAATCTATCTATTTACAAGATGTTAGTGGGCGAATAGTCGAGAATAATTCAAAAAATTATTTGTCAATTTGTTTTGCGGAGATTAGTATTGATAATTTCGATGAACATTTTAAAATAATACAAAATGAACTTAATCGGTATTATTTTAGACGTAATTTTAGTTTAGAAGAAATGAAAGAATTATTATTTAATAAAAAAATAATAAAATGTTATTTTTACAAAGGATTATATATACTTGGTAAAGATAATAAATTAGATTGGGATAATAAAACATATAATACATTCGATATAGATTATATTTTAGGTAATGTAGATGATATTCAAAATAAAAGATTAATGTTTCAACAACTATTAATAAAAAATAATTATCAATTTATAACAATACCAGCTGTTGGTAAAAATATCAATTATATAGTTGAAAATAATTTACCAGGTGCAAATAAATACTATTATTATACATATAATTATAATTGCCGATTAATACAAAATCATGAATTAAGTTTTAATATCAATTGAGGAAACCAAGGTTTCTTGAGAAACAAGTTAGGAATGCATAGCATTCCGTCCCCTTATACCCATCCTTGGGTTATACAGCCCATAAATTAACGTTTCAGCGCATTGGATGCGAGGGCTTCGCCCTGAAAAATATCATGCAGATTTAATAGATTTTCTAAAACGTTTTATAAGATTATTGATGCATAAACTTTAAAGAAATTATATGATATTTAAAATTAATAAATATTTTATAATAATATAAATGGACTATAAAATATTTTTTAGAATATTATTTATATTGTCATTGTTAGTTGGTATTATTACAGGTTTAGCTACTACTCATTGGGTTTTTACATCATCAAAAGAATTCTTTTTACATACGATTCAAAATATAGATACAATGAAAATATATAGTTCTTAAAATTATTTTTTATTAAATGAATATTCTTTTAATCTTTCATTAAAATCATTATTAAGTTCATCAACATTTTTTTCAAAATTAATACTATCAACTTTACGTTGAATTCCATAATAATAAATGCCATCACTATATCTTTTTTTATTTAATTTAAGTTCTAATAAATAACTAGAAATACGTTTAGAAAATGCATTTTTATCTTTTACAAATAAATTTAAACCTTTTTCAATTTCATCTTGAATAATAGATGATTTCATTTTTTTATTAGGCTCATTTGATAAATTATAGTTTTGATTAATAAAACCGATAACTAATTCTTTTTCAGATTTTTGTTCAGGTAATGTAATATTATTTAATATTTTAAAACTATTAACTTTTGTTTTTAAATCTTCAATATTATCAAAATTAGCTTTTTCAAAATAATTATTTAATTGATTAACAATATTTTCAGAAATTAATTCAAAACATTCAATATATTCTAAATCTTTAATATCATTATTTATATTTTTAATTATATTTTCATAAGTTGAATCACTCGAATCTTTATTATAAATAATACTCATATTTAAAGAGTTACAATACAAAATATAAACTGTAAATAAATCAGTTCTATCTTTTTCATTACTAGTCCATTGTTGTGCTAAATATGCAAATTGGTCTGTTAAAAAATCTTCATTAAAACTTGCAATATCACTATACATAATCATTTGATTATTCATATTATTCCAACTTACAGCTGATTCCCATTCAGATGACAATGGTGTAAAACCTTTATTATGTAAAAAATCTAAATCAGTGCTAGGGTCTTGTTTTAAACTCAAATCTTTATTATTAATAATATTATTATTCATTTTTTCTAAAAATAACATTTTACTACTTTCTGATTTAAATGATTCAGCTAAATCATTCATATTATCTCTAACTGATACGTTTGGTTTAGATTTGACTGGTTCTAATTTAGTAATATTATTTTTAGATTTCTTATATTTATTTTGTAATAAATATGATTCAGATAATATTTCAATATCTGTTCTTAAAGATTTAATATCAACTAAGTCATCGTTTGATACAGTAATTTCATTATTAAAGAATTCTTTTAAATATAGAACAATTGTTTTATCAACAGTATAATATGTATCTATATCTAAATTAATCATAGAATATTCCATATCTAATTTCTTATAAATATTTTCAATAATTTTATTTAATTTACCTAAATATTCTGTATTATTAATTAATACTTGGCCTCTATTAAAATCATTTAATTTAAATAAATATACCTCATTATTCGGTTTGGATTGGATTAAATATGACAGCTTACTTTGTTTATTTTCAATAATACGGTCAATTATTATAAAATGTTTATTTGGATATAACTTTTTAAAATCAATACTTAAATTTGTTAAATCATGTATGGGTGAATCTACATTTACTATATTCATTGTAATGTATGGTATAACTATACATTCTATATATTTAAAAATCTTTAAATTTAAACGCATTTAAAATATTTTGAATTTCTTAATTATTTTTTTAGACTGAAAAACTAAATATTGAACAAATGTTATATATTTTTAATTAAAATAATAATTTTTGTTTTTATTATTTTAAATAAATTTTATAATCAAAAATAAGGATGGATTTAAGCAGTTGGTTTAACAACAACTTTAGATAATAAACCATTAATATTCATAAAAGAATATAATTGTTTTTTATCTAAAGTAAATAACTTAGCTAAAGATGCATCTGGATGCCATTCTTTTTTGTTAGTTTCAGATTGTAATTTGTGTTGTTTAATATAAGCAGAAACTGATTTCATCATAGCTCTACGAGTATAACCGCCATTTTCAGCAGCATCTACTTTTTGACCTTGTAAAAAGGTTGCCATTGCTGGAGAAACTTGAACAGGTTTTTGATTGACAGTTCTTTTTGGTTTAACACGATGAACTTTTTTAGATTCTTTTTCAATTTCAACAGACAATTTCTTTAAAGTTTTTTGTAATTCACGCATTTGTTGAGCTTGAGTTGATACAGTATTAACTAAAGATTCAATTAATGCTTTTACAGAAGATTCTGCAACTGGTGCTGGAGCATCAGTATTTACTTGAGTTGCGCTTGCTTGAGATTGTTCGGTTGCTGACATTTTATATATTATACTCTATTTTGTTGAGATATCTTTAAGTAATTATCATTTTTGGATATTTTGATATTTTTTAGTATATTTTTTATGAACTTTAATGCGTTTTATATAAAAAAATAAAATTTAACGCAGTTCAATCTAATTTTTATTAAAATAACTATTATTTTTGTCCATAATTTTTTTTAATTTTTCTAAATCTTTAGATAATTTAGAAACTTTATTTAAATTTGTATTTATTACATTATTTTGATTATCTAAATTTTGAATTGTATTTTGATTTATTTTATGTATTTCATCTAAATGATTCTTTATTTCATTTAACATATTTATATTTTGAATATTATCTTGAACTTCCATTTTATTTTTAATTACTAATTATTATTTATGATTTTATAATTAAATATCAAATTTTTTTTATTATAATTTTTAAATATTAAAGAAAAATAACATTTTATATTAATAAATATGACTTCACCAAATTCTATTACTGATATATCAAATAATATTACAAATACATTACCAATTACAGATGATTCTGAACATATGAAAGATTTATGTTTAACTAATCTTAAAATTCTATCTCAAATTAAAGATGGAGATAAATTATATTGTCTTAATGGAATATTTTCAATTGACTCTCCAACTTATACTCAAGGTATTTTTAGATGGTATTACTCAGAGTCTAGAAATATAACTCTAAAAAATTTAGATGATTTACTAAGTAATCTTTTTAAAACAATAGACCATATTTATAAAAAGGAATTAAAAACAGAACAATCTTTAGAAAATAATTATTATTCAAGAATGTTATCTAAATCTAATAATATATTTAATGAAGAAGGTAAAAATGAATTACTAACTTTTCTAACTGAAATGAAAAATTGTATTAATGGATTAAATAATTTAAAATTAACTTATAAAGCTGATATATCAACAGTTTCATCAATTGATGTAATAATAGAAAAAATAAATGTTAGAATTAAAAAAATTAGTAATATTCTTTCAATTGATAAAACAAATTAATACGATTCTTACACAATTTTACATAAATTATATATTTTATGTAGAATAGTGTTATTTATGTATAGTTAAATATATGAATAATGTAAAATTACACAAAGACAACGCAAAATATTATTAATTTAGCGTACATATAGGTGTTGAATTACATAAAATAAAAATAGTATATTATTATTAATTTATAATTATTCATATTCATTTACAACATTATATTTTTTTATAATTGCAGATGGTAATAATAACATCTTATGTTCATTTAATTTTTTAAAACATTTTGAAATAGTGACTGAACTAACTCTACAACTTTCTGCAAAGACAGATTTAGTAATATTAATACCTAACACATTACAAGCTAAATATATAGATGATGATGCAATAGAAGGTGAAGTGTTATCATCACATAAAGAATTCATAATTGCTTTTACAACAATAAATTCAGAAACATGTTTAACTTCATTTGATAATGATAAATTAGAACAATATCTATCAATATATTCAATTGGATTAGATATTTCTTTATTTAAAATTTCTCCATTAGTTTTAGCAACTGCCCATACTTGTCTAAAGTGTTTAATACCGGCAGTCATATCAGAGATAGTTAGTGAAAATATGTTAGCAATTTCTTTAGAACTTCTTGGAACACCTTCACCTTTACATGCAAAATATACACATGCCGCAATAATACCTAAACGATTACTACCTCTGGAATTATCTACTTTTTTAATAATATTATAATATTCTTTAGATTTATCAATAATAATAGTCGGTAATGATGCATTTTTAGATTTAGCACTAATCATCGAACATATCTTATATAGAGAACGTTCGGAATACGGTATTTGACTCCATGAATTATATTGGACCATTCTTTTAACATGCATATTATCATTTGGTCTAAATGTAATATTTGTTCCTAAAGATGATTCTTGAAACATCATATCAGTAGCAATACCAACTCTTTCAGGATTAGAATTCTTATTACTATCCGCATAATTACGATATTCAGCTTCTTCACTTAATTTTTTTTGTTGAATAACACCGCATTTTGTGCATACATGACCACCTTCACTATATACTAATGTATAAGTTTTACAATCAATACATGTATAAATACTATCATCCACTTCAAATTCATCTAATAATTCATCTATAGGAATATTATCGACGCTATCTTTATTATCATCTGTAGTAAAATTATCATTAACTTTAATACCGGATAATTTATTTTGAATATTATTAACATCGGAATTATCATCATCTTCAATATCTGAATCAATTGATTCATCTAAAATCATTTCTGATTTATCATTGAATTCTTTGAAACAATCCCATATGCCTTTATTTGTTGTAAATAAATTGTCTAATGTTGTATCCATTATTATTTTAATTAATGAAATAATTAATTAAATTAATATCAAATTTTACAATTTTTTATATTTTATTTATTTTATGCAATCATTTTAGCCTTTATTGCAGGATGACTTATATAATTATCAATTAATATATCTTCGTATTTGAAATCATTTATATTTTCAATACTTCTTTCGAATGTTAATGTCGGTAATTGAATTGGAGTTCTTTCTAATTGTTGTTTTACAGCGTCGATATGTTCTTCATATATATGTGCATCGCATATACAAATTGACATTTTATTAGGTTTGCAACCAGTAATATGTGCAATCATATATGTAAGTAATGCAGTAGAAGCAATATTAAATGGTAATCCGAGGAATAAATCAGCACTACGTTGATACATTAAACAATTTAATAATTTATTACCATGTTCGTCTAATTCAACCATCCATTGATACGATAAATGACACGGGTTTAATACTGATTGATGTAATTGTAATGGATTATATGCAGACATAAAAATACGACGACTGAATGGGTCATTACGAATTAAATTAATACAGTTTTGTAATTGGTCAAAACCTTGTCCAGAATAATCATGGTCTGGACCAAAATACTCTGCATTAAAATGACGCCATTGAAATCCATACATTGGACCCATATCACCCACATTATAATGTGTTAAACCTAAGTTATCTAAAAATTCTCGAGTAGTATTACCATCCCATATATGAATACCCTTATCTTGTAAATGAACCGCATTAGTATCACCTTTAATAAAAAATAATAATTCTTCAATAACACCTTTAATAAACACCTTTTTAGTTGTTAATAATGGAAAACTATCTTTGATATCAATATCTAATTTTTCGCTAAAAGATGTTATTACATTACCATTACGTCCTTTTTTTAACTTACCATTTTCCAAGACTTTACGCAATAAATTTAAATATTGTTCATCAACATTTAATGACATTTTAATTATTTATATTCTAAATAATTTAGTTTATCTTTAATTGCAAATCGATTTGAATAAATATTAAATGAATAATTAATTAATAATTTTTCACCAGTTAGATTATTAGTTGCATCTATATTTGAATATTTATCAGAATATAATTCATCAAAAAATTCTAAATTAATTTTTGGAAAGAATATATCACCAAAATCATTTGGAGTTTCTATTTCTGATTTATATAAAAAATCATATAGATTATTGTCATAAAAATATTTATAAATACTTGAACCACCTATAACAAATATATTATTGTATTTAAATTCATTATTGTATAAATAATTAAGACACGATGGTATATTCGGTAAAAAAATTAAATTTTCACTATGTTTAGTATAAATAGTTTGATAATTTAAATAATCACTAGTTATTACGATATTAAAACGATTTGGCAAAAATGGCCTACCTAATGATGCCCATGTATTACGTCCCATAATTAAAGTATTCATTTTACCATTAAAAGATTCAGTAGTTTTTTGACGAAACAATTTCATATCCAACGGTATATTAAAAATAAGACTATTTATATTTTTAAAACCAATAGCATTATTATAATTTGTGCAAACAATTCCAATTATTTTCATTATTAATATAATTTGATTAATATAATCATATAAGTTTTAAATATATAATTATATTATAAATGGGTTTATTCATAGGAATTATTTATGTATCAATAGCATATATTATTTCAGGAATAATTGAAAAAAATATTGAAAAATTAAGAAGTATGCCATACTATAATTATATCGATAAATATGTAGATGATTATCTTCATAATAAAGCCGCTATTATGTTAGTAATATTAGTTTTATTATTAATACTATTCTAGATTATCAATTTATGTTTATTTTTATTATATGTATTATAGTTTATAATATCTAATGTTAATTGAAAATTTACATATGGCATAAACGCAATATTACGTTTATTTTTAATAATTTGAATTGATTCATTAATCGATTTATTCTTATATCGAATTAAATAAGACGCTACAATAGATGCCGAACGTTGCATTCCAGCACGACAATGAATTAAAACCGTTTTATTATTTTGTAAATATTTATGTATAAAAGGTAGTATTTTTTCTATTTCGATTGCTAATTTAATATTAGAATGTTTGGTCATATCATCTTTAACGGAAATACGAATATTTTTAGTTTTATTTGAATAAAAATTAATATCCGGAGTAGCATTTATAACTACATCAAAATTATTTGAATAATATTTAGCAGAATTAAAATTACCAATAAAAAGATTTGGAATTATTTCGTGAAAATCTGTAGGTTGATTGCCCGAAATAAATAAAACACCTTTTAATAATTGATTAACAAGTTCATTAAACATAATAGTTATAATATAGTATTACAATAATTATTTTCTAAATATATCATAAATTTATGAGTAATAAATCACAAGATATACAAAAAATAAATGAACGTATAAATGAATTAGTCGAAATAAATGAAAATTTAGAAAAATTTAAAAAAATGGCAATGCGCGATATACGTGTTTTAAAAAAAGAATTAAATGATACACTTGATGAATTAGAGGAATGTGTTAGCACACGTTCAAGTCGACACTTAATTAAAAGAATCGAATCTTTAGAAACAAATATTGATTTTTTAAGACAACAGATTAGTTTATTAAAAGGAGAAAGTATTAATAATGAATCTGAATTAATGAATATTAAAAATTTAAATGAATTAACTACAAGATTACCAAGTAGTATTTCTCAAACAATACCTTTAAAAAATAAAACACCAACTCCAGAAATTATACATCCAGCTTCAATAATACCAAGCAATTCAGGAATAATACCAACAGCAACTTTACCTGTAAATTATACACAACAACTTCCAATCCAATCAGATTTACCTTTAATTATACCTAAATTTGAATTATCCGATTCAATAAAAATTCCTACAACTAAAAAAAATTCACCTAGTGCTCAAATAATCAAAGCTGTTCGTTCGGATGAAGGAACTAATGATGAAAAAGATAAACAAAATAAAAGAGAAGAATGTGGTCCAGGACAACGTTGGAGTAAAATAAATAAAAAATGTATGCCACGAGTTCAATGTAATCCAGATGAAGTTTGGAATAATAAAAAAGAAATATGTGAACCAAAAAATAAACAACAAAAATAATTTTATATCAAAAAAAATAAAATTTTTTAATATAATATTATAATAATTAAAAATGTCTGCTAATGAAATTATACCTAATTTATGGCTTGGTAATATAAAAGATTCTGCAAATAAGGAATTTATTGATAAAATGGACATTATTATAAATTGCACAAAAGACATACCATTTTTTAATAATTCTAAAAAGTGTATTAGAATACCAGTAGAAGATAATTTAGAAAAGGTTGAAATAGCAAATTTATATAAATTTTTAGATAAAATTACAACTTATATTCATACACAATTAAGACACGGTAAAAAAGTGTTTGTTCATTGTTTTGCAGGAAAACAACGGTCCGCTTCAGTTATAACTGCATATCTAATGAAATATACTGGTTTGAGCCAGATTCAAGTTATTGAATTAATAAAAACTAAAAGAATGATTGTATTTGAACCATTATGTAATTTTGATAGTGCATTAAAAGTTTTTGAAATGGACTTGAAAAATAATAACTAAATTTATATTATATATAAGTTAATATGGGTAATTTACAATCTGATTTAAGTATTCAAACTGGTAGTTCTAATTATATTAATAAAGACGATGATTTAGTTGTTCAAAATAATATAGATAAATTTATACAAAAATGTGTTGTAAATGATTGTAATAAATATATTGAAGAACAAAATGAATTTTATAATATGGATAATGAATTAAAAAATTCAATTTTTCGTTATATACATTCAAATCAATTAAATGAAATAAAAAAAAAATGTAAATTAGGAAATGAATGTAGTCGTGAAGAAACAATAAATTATTATTCTGAAAAAATAAAACTTATTATAAAAATAAGATATTTGTTAGAAAGATTAGCTTATTTAACAACACCGGATACAAGTAAAGAAGAATGTGATAAAACAAATTTATGTGTTGATAAAATAAATAAATTAAATAATTTATTAAAAAAATTATATTTTGAAGACCAAAAAACAGTATATGATAATGGTAAAAGTATAAAAAAACGTGTTGTAATTGATGTTCCGACTGAGTTAAATGAAATCCATAATATAAAAAATGAAATTAAATTATTAATTGATGATGGAATTAAAGAAAATAAAACTATTTTTAGACAATTTAAAAATATTATTTAAAAATACTATATAAATATAATATAAAACTACGATAATTATATCGTAAATTAACTTGGACATTTTATAATTCAAGGTAATTATCGTATTAAAACACCGAGAATTATATTGTAAATTAATTAGGACATTTTATAAATCAAGGTAATTATCGTATTAAAACACCGAGAATTATATTGTAAATTAATTAGGACATTTTATAAATCAAGGTAATTATCGTATTAAAACACTGAGAATTATATTGTAAATTAATTAGTATTATTTTATATTAGGAGAGGTTTAATGATGAACTTTGTTCACCTTTAATAAGTAATCGAATAAAATGGTGTAGTAGCAACCTTTGGTTCGAATGATACTGATTTATTTTGTTGTAATGGTTGTTCAATTACAGTTGGTTGATATCTTAATTTATATGGTTTTAATACAAAACTACATAATTGGAATTTTTCAGTATATGCTGTCATAAATGGATCTGGATGATTATAGTTCATAGGCATAAATTGACATCCTAAATAAAATGGTGTATAAAAATTATAATTCTCTTGTAATCTACCAGTAAAATCAGGATTAACTCTAGTTAAATTTTTACGAGAATATTCAGTTATTTCATTCGCATCATATGAATTTTTAACTTGTGAATAAGTCATATCTCTAAAATTACCTGCTTTTGTAGAATGTAAATTAGTTAATTCATCCATATCAGTATCTTTTATATCTCCAGTAGATATAATGATTACTTTATCTAATAAATCTTTAATTTTGGTTGTGCAAATATTAACAACGTTTACTCTTTTAGTTGAAGTATCTAATAATGGTGGAACCCCTTGATAACTATATTCTGGTCCTAATAAACGAGTATTTAATTTTTCGTGTATAATAGCTGCACATTTATTAATTGTTTCTTTATTACCCCATGTTTTAAAATTAATATTAATAAAAAATGGGTCGGTCGGATTTTTAACTTCACTACCAAATGCAGTTTTAGCAATAACATCAATTGCCTCTGAAAAAGGAAATGAAGTTGTCCAATGCCAATTTCCTACTTCATCACCTGCACAAACTACTGGTTCAGTACAAGGTTTAAAATCATTATTAAAAACATCGATATCAACGTATCTAGCACCATTTAAAATAACTTTTTTAATAGCTAATGGACTAGCATAATCATACCAATTAGTGCATGGTAAATATGACTTATATGATGATGCAACATAAAAATCACATAATCTATAATCACTATTCATTATGACAGTATCAGATTGTAAAGGTGCTAATTTATCTAAATTATATTCAGCTTTATTTAATGAACGTTCAACACGCTTATAAAAAGAAACAAAATATACTATAATAGAAATAATGGCAAAAAATAATAACATAAATTTACCTTTATGTGTTTTAATAAATTCAAGAATTCTTTCAGATGGAATTTTACCAACCACTTCTCTAGTTTTTTCAACATATTTATTATTTTTAAGATAATTAAAAGATTCATTTAATTTATTTAATGTTTCATCATTATTAATAACTCTAGTTGGTTTTGGAACATTACTAATATTTGAATTCATTTTATTATAATATTTGAAAATAATATATTAAAACTCTTTTTATAAAGGGCTAAATTAATCTAGCTATAATAAATACTAGCTAGTTCAGTTTTAACTGAATCTTTATTTAAACCATGGTTCAAATTCATCTGAATCTGAACTTGATATTAAACCATAATGACGGTCTCGATCATAACAAAAATCATAATCAGAATCTTCATTATATTCATCTTCGTCTGCATCTTCATTATCATCATTATTAACGTAATTATTATTAACGATATTATCATCTATTTCATAAGATTTATCAGATTCATCGTCTTCATTATAACTATCGTCATCAGTTTGATTTTTAGAATTACTATTATATTCATCATTTAAATCTGAAATATATGTCTTATTTAGATTAAATGATTCAAAACACTGTAATTCACCATCATTATTTTTTGAATCATTATAAAAACGATTCAAAGAATTAATATAATTTTTGGTAATATTATAACATGCATGACATAATTGTTCGTCATATTCTTTATAAATAAATTCATCATCTACACTTGTTTTACAACAATAAGAACAATTAATAGCTCTATCGCATTTAATACACAAGATACAATGACAATTAGATTCTACATAACGGTTTATACAATTTTGACATTTCTTATAAGTTTTATATTGATAATAATCAATTTTAACATCACATGATAAACATTTATGTGTTTCATTTGTATTATTATAGCAATAATCACATTCTTTTTTAGTTTTATATGTATAATAATCAATATCAACATCACATGATAAACATTTATGAACTAATAAATTATGAGATTTTTTAAGAGTAGCAGGATTGCACATTTGTATATAGCTTTTATTTTTTAAAGAGTTATATCTCTTAACATAAAAATTACTAAAATTTAAAACTAATCAAATTTTATTTAATTTTAAATTTTATAAATGGATAAATCTATTCTTCTAACCATTTTTGGTTATTTACTGTCCATAATACAGTTTTTTTTAAACTTTCTTCAAAATTAATCGGTAATTCCCAACCTAGATTTTTCATTTTATCACCATTTAAACCATATCTTAAATCATGTCCGGGTCTAGAACTATGAAAATCAGTTAATTCAAAGTTTAATGGCATATTCATAATCTTAGATATCATTAATGCCATATCTAAATTAGATATCTCTTTTTCACCTGTTAAATTATAACTTTCACCTATATTACCATTCTTAATCAGAAATAATACACCTGCTGCAATATTACGAGCATGTATATAAAATCTTGTTCCAGATGTTAATTTATCTGGATAAGCGTGAATATAAACCTTCTCATTATTCAATATTGATTTTATAACCTTTGGTAAAAATTTTTCAACGTGTTGTCTTTCACCAAATGCATTCATTACATTTATACGCATAACGGGTATGTTATAAGTATTATGATATGCTCTACAAATCTGTTCTGCAGCTGATTTAGAAGCAGAGTATGGATTAGTTGGATTATGACGTTCATCCTCTGAATATAATTTATCACCTAATGCCGGTCCATATACCTCATCAGTGCTAAAATAAAAAAAAATTTCTAATCCAGCTAATTTTCTAGCAAATTCTAACATATTTACAGTGCTCATAATATTATTTTGAATTACATCTACTGGTTTTTCAATCGAATTATCAACATGAGTTTCTGCTGCCATATGAACAATATAATTTATATTTAATCCAATTTCACGTATAATACCTGGTGATAATGGATTAGATAAATCCCAAGTAAATAATTTAATACGTGATTTATTCGATTGTATATATATTGAATCATCTAAACGACTGGTGCCTAAACTAGCATATGTTAATTTATCTAAAATAATAATATTCCAATCCGTATTAATTAAAATATGTTCAACAAAATGATGTCCTATAAATCCACAACCACCAGTAATTATAATATTTTTAGTCATGTTTAATAATTTACTATATTATTCACTAGTTTTTTTTAAATCAATAAAATATTTAAATGTGTTATAAATACCATCATAAATATTTGTTTTAGGATTCCAACCTAAATATAATATCGCTTTTGAAATATCTGGTCTTCGTTGTTTAGGGTCATCATTTGGTAAAGGCTTAAATTCTATTTTTAAATCTTTTTCAACAATTTTCTCAAATATTTTTACCAATGAAATCATCGTAAATTCAGTATTTGGATTACCTAAATTAATTGGTCCTGATTTATTAGAATTCATCATTTTAATTAATCCAATTATCATATCGTCAATATAACAAAAACTTCTAGTTTGACTACCATCTCCATATATTGTTACAGGTTTATCCTCTAAAATACACTTAATAAAATTAGTAATAACACGACCATCTTTTATAGACATATACGGACCATATGTATTAAATATACGAACAATTTTAGCATCAATATTATATTTACGTTTATATTCATATATTAATGTCTCGCCAATTCTCTTACTTTCATCATAACATGCCCTTATACCGACTGTATTTACATTGCCTCTATAAGACTCTGTCTGTGGTGAAATTTCTGGGTCTCCGTATATCTCACTTGTACTCGTAAATAATATCTTCGATTTAAGTAATACAGCTAATTTTAATATATTCATAGTGCCAATTACACCAGTTTCGATTGTTTTAATTGGTTCAGATTGATAAAATGGTGGAGATGCGGGCATTGCAAGATGATATATTTCTGAAATATTATTATGAATAAAAGTGTTCATTATATCTAAATTAAATGGTTCAATAATATCATGTTTAATAAATTTATATTTTGGATTATTATTAAATAATTCAATATTTTCAATTTTTCCTGAAAATAAATTATCTATTCCAATTACATTAAAAGATAAATCTAATAAACTTTTTGTTAAATTAGTTCCTATAAAACCAGCACATCCTGTTATTAATACTGTTTTATTAGTATCCATTTTAATTATACTTATTTAAATAAAAATTAAATTTATCGCAATATAAAGTTATTTTTTCAATTTATTTTAATTAATGGATTCTAAAATTAAAATTGGTATAATTGGTAATGGTTTTTGTGGTCAAGCGACTGAAATGTTTTCATGTAGTAATAACATTTGTAAATTTTATGATATAATACCTGATAAATGTTCAGATGGTATCTCTTTATTATCAGATTTTAAAGATTATGATTTTATTATGATTTGTGTAAATACTCCAATGATAAAAGAAACAGGTCAATGTTATACTGGATTAGTTGAAAAATGTATTATGCAAATTAGAGAATTTATTGACCCATATATTACTACTATTATTGTTAGGTCTACTGTTCCTATTAATTTTTGTAAAAATAATAATGTAGTATTCATGCCAGAATTCTTAACAGAAGCTAATTGGAAAAATGATGTTTTAAATTGTTCTAATTGGTTTATAGGTATAAATGATTTATCTGATAATATTTTAATTAATAAAATCGATACTATTTTTAAAAATAGATTTCCGAATACTCAACGAACATATTTAAAATCTGAAGAAGCTGAATCTATTAAATATTTTAGAAATTGTTTTTTAGCTACTAAATTATCTTTTTGTAATGAATTCTTTACATTATGTAAAGCTTTTAATATTAATTATGAAACCGTTCGTCAATACGCGACATTAGATAATAGAATCGGTTCATCACATACATTAGTTCCTGGCCCCGATGGACATCGAGGTTTTTCAAAATCTTGTTTTCCAAAGGATACTGCTGCATTATTATACCAGTTTAATATTTTAAATGTTGAATCGACTGTTTTAAAAGGAGTAATTGACAGAAATAATCGTATTGATAGACCTGAACAAGATTGGCTGTTAGATAAAGGTAGAGCAGCAATCTAAATTAAGATATTATTATCATTATAATCAAAAAACATAATGATAATTATAAAAATCCAGATGGTAAATCTAAATCGGCAGTAGCATTACTTACTTCTTTTTTTTCATCACCATCACCTGTTTTAGTAGCAGCTGATAATAAATCTTTAACTGTTTGGCCTTCTGGTGGAGCATTTTTTAATGCTTCTTTATTAAATACTGCTTCATTTTTACCCTTAAAATCATTTTCTGCACTTTTTAATGCATTATCCATATTCTTTTTTAATTCCGCTTGTGTTTTTGCTTGTGCCTTTTGTGCTTCTTGACTAGTTTTATCAGTCTTTTGTTTATACCAATCATACATTTCACCATATTTTTTATCACCCTTTTTCATAGAATATTCCATTTCATCTATTTTTTGATTTAATATTTTAATTGCATCATATACTTTATCTGTTTCATTAGTTATTGAAAACGGTTTTACACATACTGGTGCAGTTTCCTTACCTTTTTTAAAATCTTCAAATGTTTCCTCTATATGATTATCTATTTTATTTTTATAAAAATGATTATATAATTTATATATTAAATATAATATTATTGAAATACATAATAATATTATTAATTTTTTTATATTTTCAGTCATCTTAAATATATCTTATATTATTTTTTTCTTCTAATACTTAATGTTTTTAATAATAAATCATATCTTGTATCTAGTAATTGTGTATGTAATCTTAAATCAATTACCTGTGTTTCCATATCAATAGAACGATATCCTGAAAACCATTTTTTACCATGTTCTAATATTATTTTCTCTATTTTATGTAAATCATCATGTATCAGTTTTATCATTTCATGCACACTTTCTATTATTATTTTTAAAGCATTACTATCAATATTATCTATACATATCTCTTCTAACACAGCTTCAATCGATTTTAATTTATACGTTAAATCTAATTGATTTATTATTTTATCCAATGAATACATATTAAAAGCTGGTCTTCCAAGTATAGTATATATTCCATGTGTTGTTGTTGAAATAGTCTCTGTTAATAATCTTTGTCCTATAACTAATGATACAACTCCTAATTCCATTTAATTTAATAAAATATTATTTTTATTAATTTAAATTATTTTGCTGATAATTGTGCAGTTAATACATATGAATTATTATCTCTAAATGTTTGCTCAAAATTAAAATAACTATTACTTGTATTAAATTCAATTTCAATACCATTCTTTGTTTCTACAATACTATAAAACCATCCTAATTCTGAATTTAATGTTAAATGCATTGTTACTCCATTTTCTTTTGAACATAATCTTTCTGTATTATTAAAATTTATTTTTGCTATCATTTTATTACCTTTTACTGTATTTGGTATATAGCTTGTATGTATCATATGTTTGCTTGTTAATTCAATATTTATATACTCAGATTCATCTGTAATATTTATAATTTAAAATAAATGGATACGTTCTTAATATCTTACTCATTATTATTATATTTTATAATAATTATTTTATATTTTTATATTATTCACATTTTGGATATTCATTTTTATATATTTTTATATTTGCATCACAATAAACTTTATTATTTCCTATTGGTATTGGTAATGCAGTTGGTAATACTTTAGATTTGGTTTGATTATTCCATAATCTTTCTACAGTATGATTATTACGTATTGGTCCAACTTGTAAAAAATCACGTTTAAAAGTTTTTGCTAAATTTTCAATCTCTTGTCTATATTGTAATGGTATTGGATGTCTTACAGATTCTAATTGAGTGGTATTTTCAAAACCAGATAAGCATGTTTTACTCTTAACATCTATACTTGAAAATTTTATACCTTCAAATTTTGGATTATTAGTTGGACAATTTTTTAAATAATTTGGTAAAGAATCATTAAATTGATATACCTTGTTTAATTCTTCTTGCGGTTTATCTAATAAAGTAGATTTATTTACAATAATACTCTTTTGTGGAAATTTTGGTTTATATTCACCTGATTCACATTTTGTATTTTTTATATTTAACCTATATAATTCAGATTCACTATCTACATTTGCAAAATATGTAAATGGGTCTGCTTTACCCGGTGTCATACCAACTTCAGAATGAATAGGATTACCTTGCATATACATATCTTTATATTTACCTCCACATACTTTATATTGCTCTCTATAATCTGGACGAATGGATAACTCATTTTCTGGGAAATTGCGTTTAAATATATCATAATTTTGTTGTCTTTGTTTTTCATAATTACATAACATTACTGGACAAGTTTTAGATTCTTTTCTATGATTATCACAACCTAAAATTGGATACCAAAAAATATTTGAATCTCTTTGATTATCTTTATTCATTTTATAATAAATAAAGATTTTTATCTCTATTTAATCTAAATACAAATTATGTCTAAAAATAATACTAAAATTTTAGGTATGATTACTTTACCTATAAATAAAAATAATACTGAACTTTTTAATAAAGGGGATTCTGTTTTAACAATGAATAATATTGAATTATTTAAAGGTTATAATATTAAAATTTTACCTATTCCATATAATACTACAAATTACAATTTTTATTTTAATAAAATTCATGCTTTGTATATACCAGGTGATACATTATTTACTGTTGATAATAATCTATTCTATAAAACTACTTTAAATTTAATTAATTTAGCAAAAAAGGCTAATGATAATGGTATTTATTTTCCAGTATATGGTGTATGTAAAGGAATGGAATATATGTTAATTGTAGAAAATGGTTTTAAAAATCTAAATATTGATTTTCTTGAAAAATTTAATTCATTTAATAAATTATTTTTACCTTTAAATATATTACCTGAAAAATTTAATTCACGTATTATTAAATACATATTAATTAATAATAAAATTGATTTATATAACTTATTATCAACTAATTCTACATTACATAACCATAATTATGGTATGACTCCTACTAAATTTAATAAATTTAATAAATTAACTAAATTTTATAATATAATAGCCACATCTAAAGATAGAGATAACAAAGAATTTATTAGTATTATTGAAGCATATAAATATCCGTTTTATGGTGTTCAATTTCATCCAGAAAATATTAAAAGTCAAAAATACTTTGCAAGTTTTTTAGTATCAGAAATTAATAAAAATATTACAAATATTAGTTTTAATAAAAAAGATATTTTAAAATATAATACTTATTCTCATTGCTATGATTTTGATAAACTAAATGAAATTAAATGTCGTTTTTATAAACATAACTAGGATTTTACTTATTTAACATTGAATAATGTTATCTGTCGCATATTTATCATATATTATTTGCGATAATCTTACATAATAATATCAAAAATAACATAATAAACTGTCTTCGACTTATTTATATCAATAATGATTGAATAATGTTATCTGTCGCATATTTATCATATATTATTCGCGATAATCTTACATAATAATATCAAAAATAACATAATAAACTGTCTTCGACTTATTTATATCAATAATGATTGAATAATGTTATCTGTCGCATATTTATCATATATTATTCGCGATAATCTTACAATTAATATCTTTTGTAAATTAATATAAAAATACATTGTTATAAATTAACATAAAGTGATTGTAATTATACTTCAAAATACAATAGATATATAAACAAATATTATTAATATAATTTAATATTATATGGATTTTACAGAAATTGATTTTGAAACTTTTTTATTAGATTTATTTGATAATGAACCTAAAAATAAAAATAGTATTTTAGTAAATCTAGATGCAAGTGATTTAGTTGAATTATTTGAAAGACTATTATCAATATTTCATAATGGGAGTAAAATATTATATGGAGATGCATTTGGAAAAGTTGATTTATTAAAAATGAGTATAGATGATTTTGAATTAATAAATAAATATTTTAATTCATTTGGAATAGAATTACATTTTAAAAAATTTGAAGAATTACAAATAAATAAATATAAAAATTTTATAACCGGAATAGAAAAAGAATATAAAAAAAATTTATTTACTGATTATTCACCAATTGAATTAAAAGATTTAATTAATTATAAGGATTCAAATAGTAATTTATTAGAAGATTTAAGATTTCAATTAAGAGTATCAAGATATATATTTATAATTAGTTTTAGTTTTTGTATGAATAATTGAAATTAAAATAGTTTAATATATTAAATATATAAAATGGGAACTTGTGTTAGTGAAAAAGATAAAACTGAAACAACCTTTTTAGCATTTACAAGAACATTATTAAAATCATTTGTTTTATTAGTTGTTGTATGTATGACAATATCTTTAAAAAATCGTTTAATTACACCGGATACTACATTATTTTATATGGCATTATTTGTTATTGGAACTACAGTTTTATTTGCAATTGTAGGTATAATTGATAGTTATGTTTTCTCTAATTTAATTTTAGGTATCGGTTTAGCATTAGGTCTTCAATTAATGGACTGGAGAAGTGCAGTAAATAGTGCATCACAAAATATAACTAATGCATTGTAATAAAATAATATATATATTTATAATAATAATAATTAATATTATAAGTATGTCTTCCGTAATAGATGAAATTAAATTAAAAATGTCTAAAAAGACTTTAACAAATAAAAATATAAGTTCTTGTATATCTGATTTAGAAAAATTAAAAGAAGCAGGAAATATTAATATAACTAAGAAATATAATTTAATAAAAAAAATTACAAGTGGTAAAAGTGGTGCATTAGTTTTTGTTGTAGAAGATGAATTTAAAGAACAATTTATTTTAAAATTCTATAATTTAAAAAAGAATTCAAGACCTTTTAGAGAAATTTTATGTATGTGTGCATTATCCGGAGAGCCAGGATTTCCTGAATTAGTTGAGTTTGGATATGCAGATAAACCGATATCTTGGGCAAGTGACAGTATTTTAGAAAATATATTAGGATTATATGTTGTAATGAGAATAGTAAAAGGTGAAGAATTAAGTAAATTAAATATTAAAATTGGTAGTAAGAATGCATTAACAATATCACTAGGTATTTTATATAGAATAATACAAGCTCGTATAAAATTAGGACCGAATTTTGAACATTTTGATTTACATCCAGAAAATATTTTTATAGATACAGAATGTAATAATACAAAAGATATTGAAAAAATTTATTTAGATAATGATAAATATGTTTTAGATTGTCCAAAGGTTTATATTATAGATTTTGATTTAGTAGAAGCTGATAAAATTAATTTTTTACCATATGAAAAACAACAAAAGAATAAAAGATATGGTTATATGAAATTTATAAAAACAGTAGTTCCAGAAAAAACATGGTTATTTATAAATAAATGGCATGGTAATATAATTACTTTATTTAAAAAATTATTAAGAGTAAAAAATATTAAAAATACCGATGTTCGAAATTGGTTAATAATATCAAGTGTATTATTTGAAAAAAATAATATTACAGATACATTAGAAATTTGTAATGAAATGGAAGATTGTTTAATTAAAAATAAACATTTTTTTGATGATTTAATAGAAAAAAACTAATTTATAAAATTTGATATTATATATAATTATCATTATATAAATAATAAAATATAAATATGCTAACATTACGTAATAATCAGCTTAAGGCGATTAATGCATCTATTAATAATAATTTTGAATCTGGAACACATTTTCAAGTTACTGGTGCAGGTAAATCGTGGATTGCATTAAAAATAGTATTAGAATATTTAGAACGTAATCCAACTAATTCAAATGTATTATGGATTTGCGAACAAAAAAGTATTTTAATTGAACAATTTAATAAAGATACTATTAAACATCGTGGTTTTAATGATATTTTTAATAAATTTTTAATATATGATTTTACTGTTAAAAAACCCGAAAATTGGTATTCAAATATTAATTCAGGTATATTTTGGAATAAACCTATATTAATTATTATTAATCGTGCATTTTTAACATCAAATGAAAAATATAAATTATTACGATTACCACTTCATTTAATTATTCATGATGAATGTCATAGTATAAGTAATAAAACTACAAAAACATTTTATGAATATATTCAAATAAAATATCCATTGATAAAATGTATTGGATTTTCTGCAACACCTAATTTAGAATTACAACCATATAATAAAATTATTAGCCAATATAATATATATGATGCATTTGTAGATGATATTATTGTTGCACCTAAAATAGTATGGTTAAAAAGAAATACACCAATTAAACAAATCGATATAAGACGAATATTAAAAAAATATATTAATGATATGCCTTATAAAAAAATTATTATATGGTGTGGTATTATTGATTTATGTTATTCAGCCGCTTTAGAATGGTCATCTGATGAATATTTTAAAGATTGGTTAATTGCAATTGATACTTCTCAAAATGACGATTCGTCTAAAAATACATATTCTAAATATGAAGAATTTCGTGAAATAAAACAAAAAGGTATTTTATTCTGTGCAGCTAAACATCGGGAAGGTTCTGATATTCCAAATTTAGATACTTGTGTATTTTTAGATGGTGTAGAAGATAGAGGTTCAAAAACCTTTGTCCAATGTATTGGTCGTGTATTAAGAACTGATAAAGATGCAAAAAAGAAATATGGTTTAATTATTGATGTATCTGCATCTAGTTCAATTAAAATATGCAATCGTATCAATGAATACTTAAATAATGATTCAAAAATATTTCCATTTAGATATCAATCAAAAATAGATGAAGATATAACTATTAATGAATTAAATATGATTAAAGTCATTGATTCTTCAATATCTAATTTAGAATTAATTACTAATGCTAAAACAGATATTCAAACCTATTTTATACGTAAAATACCGGAACAATCTAATTATCAAAATAGACTAGACCATGAAATACAATTATTAATTGATAAAAATCTAACCGGTTATTTATTACAAGCTATAGATATTTTAAATATTACTAAAAATATACCTCATGTAACCCGTGGTTCATGTGGTTCATCATTAGTATGTTATTTATTAGGTATTAGTCATGTTGACCCAGTTAAATGGAATATTAGTTTTGCTAGGTTTTTAACAGAATATCGTAATAATCTACCAGATATAGACTTTGATTTTCCATATAATATGCGAGACGAAGTATTTTTGCAAATTAATATAAGATGGACCGGTAAAGTAGCCCGTATAAGTAATCATGTTTATTATCATGAAAAATCTGCATTAAGAGAAGCTATAAGAAGAGTCGGTGTTCATAAGATGATACCTACATTAGAATTATATAATACAATTAATTCATTAAATAATGATGAACAAGAATTTATTAAAAAAGAATCTAAAAAATTAATAGACACATTTAGAACATATTCCCTTCATTGTGGTGGTATAGTATTTTATCCTGATGGTATTCCATCTGATATTAAATTAGAAAATAATAATACAGTAATTTCTCAAATAGTTTTGAATAAGCATGATGTTGCAAAATATCAAAATTTTAAAATTGATATATTATCAAGTAGAGGATTAACACAATTATTTGAAGCTAATCAATTTAAACCAATTAATTTTGATACTGATAATAGTATTCTAGAAGATAAACAAACTTCCGAATTATTTATGAATGGTAATAATATAGGTATTACATTTGCCGAATCTCCATTAATGCGCAAAGCATTGATGAAAGTTAAACCCAAAAATATACATGAAGTTGCAATATGTTTAGCAATGATTAGACCTGCAGCCAAAGAGGCTCGTGAATCAGATGATTCTATAGACTTAAATTCGATGTTTATATTTGATGATGATGCTATAAAAATGATTTCCGAATATTTAGGATGTTCAGAGGCTGATGCAGACAGATTTAGACGTGGTATTACTAAAAATGACAAAGATATCGTAAATGAATTTAATGATAAATTAAAATATATTAATCCGAGTAAATCACAAGAATTACAAACTAAATTAAAAAATCTTATTAAATATAGTTTCTGTAAATCACATGCTTATTCATATGCATTATTGGTTTGGCAATTAGGTTATATGAAAGTGCATTATCCATATCAATTTTGGAAATCAACTTTAAAACATTGTTCAAGTCAATATCGGAGATGGGTTCATTTATATGAAGCTCGCTTAGCAGGTGTAGAAATTAATGAATTTTCACAACCACATAAATCTATATATGCATTAGCACGGAAATCTAATCAAAATAAAAAAATTGATACATTTGCAGAGTCTTTACGTATAAATGGTATTTGGTCATATGATTCATTGGATTTTTATCCAAATTGTTATATTCGTGAATCGGACCAACCAAATAAACTACGTATTAGGGGTATAATTGCAAATTCAAGAACATTATCATATAGTAAAAATAAAAAAAAATCAGTTGTATTATTTGTTGGATATGCTCCACATAAATTTGTTGAAATAATAGTTATATCCGATTATTTATCAAGACTATCTGAAAAAATAGGTATTACTTGTAGAGCATCTGTTAAAGATACATTATCTTTTGAAACATATGATAAAGATTTTGTATTATGGTAATTATTTTATATTTGTGAAAAAGATACATTATCTTTTGAAACATATGATAAAGATTTTGTATTATGGTAAAAAAAAATTTTTTATTTTGTCCAATCTATTGGTTCTTTTTTAAATGTTATTAAATATTCATTTGCTTTACTAAAATATTTTCCATTAAAAAATCCACCTCTATTAGCACTTAATGGTGATGGATGATTACCTGAAATTATACAATGTTTTTTTAAATCAACTAATTTAGACTTATCTTTTGCAAAATTACCCCATAATATAAATACAACATTTCTTGTATTATTAGATATATGTTTAATTACATTATCAGTAAATTCTGACCAATATTCTAACATTGATTCCGGTAATTTTTCAAATACGGTTAATGCCGCATTTAAAAATAATACACCTTGTTTTGCCAATTCACTAAAATCAGGATTTGTTCGATTTATTTCATCTGTTTCCATTTCTTTTAATATATTTCTTAATGAAGGTGGTATAGGTGTTTCATTATTAACACTAAAACATAATCCATTTGCTTGTCCAGGACCATGATAACAATCTTGTCCGACAATAACTACCTTAATATCATTTAATTCACATAAATCAAATGCTCGATATACTTTATCAGACGGTGGGTATATTTTAATTAAATGATTATATTCAGATGATTTATCTTCAATATTTGACCATAATTTATTTAATAAATCTTTATTATTATTAAAAAACTCATTCCATGAATTACATGGATAATCGGGATTAAATTTATACATTTTCAATATTTTTATTTATTATAAAAAACTTGTTGAATATAATCAAATTTTAATAAATTTTAATTCAAAAATTTGATATTTTAATAATCATTTATTTTTTTATAAAAAACTATTGAATTTTTAAAAATGATAAACAATAATAATTATTGTCAAAAGAATTTTTTTAACAATAAATATTGGAAAAATATAATTGCATATCAAAATGGTATGATTGGATATGTAAGAGATAATGAGATTATGATTCCGAGATATTTAATAATATATAATTTAATATTAAGTTTATGTCAAGAATTTAGAGAATTTATAATTGAATTATTTCAGTTTAAATTAAAAGATTCATTAATGGAATTATTTGATATATGGCATACAATCATTATATTTATATTTATGATTCTATCTCCTAAAAAATTCTGGATTTCTAGAAATATGTGGTCAATTATATACATATTATCTTTTGGAATATCACCAATTAAACATGGTAATAGATATATTCGACATAAATGTATTCGAAATATAAATCATTGTTTAAAAGGAGACCATAAATGTATAATAACTAAAAAACACGTTGTTTAAATTATATATTTATTATTTTATAAAAATCAATCAAAATAATCGCTAATTTTATCAGCAGGTTCATAATCTAAATTATAATTAGTATTTGTATTATTATTAAATACATCTAATGGGGCTCCACCTGATTGTGTTGTTGATATATCAGATGTAGTAGGTAAATTAGAAACATCACCAGTTTCAATATTTGAAGATGGTAATGAATCAGTATTTAAACTATCACAAACAGTATTACCAAATATAAATCTAAAATAACTAAAACTATCACCATGTTCTACTTTTTTATCATAAAAATACACAACAAATCCAATTATAGAAACAAATACAGCTAAACCTAATAATACTTTTTGATACATTAAATAATTATCGACTTTACTTTTATCAGGTTTAGTTTGCTTATTTTCATATTCTTTATAAATTTGAACAATATATACTAATGCTAAACAAATAATAAAAGGAAACCAAAATGAAACTTTAATACGAGTTGAAAATAAAAATAATATATAAATTACGAATGAAAAAACCATTTTTTGAGTAGGTTCAGATGGTAATATATCACTTGTTTCAGCTAAACTAATAAAAAAGAATAATGTTAAAAAACCTAATAAATGTTTTAATAATATATTATTTGTAAAAGAGTTTTGAATTTGACAACCAAATAAATTACCAAGAAAATTACTTGATATTACCAAGTATAATATAAATAAATTTTTACCAAATAAAATATTTTTGTTTAAATCCGAAAACATTTCTATATAATATATTTATAATAAATTTGATAAGTTTTATTTTTTAGATTTATAATAATAAAAAATGAATTATTCAAATTCTATTAAAGATGATATTAAAAATTCTTGTATGTATAGTAATAATATATACAATAATTATATAGATTCTTGTGATGAAAATGCATATTTATTAAATAAAATTGATATTATGAATTCTTATATTCAAAAATTAGAAAAACATAATAAAACTTTATTAAATCAATTAAAAAATAAAAATAAAATAATTTCAGAATATGAATCTGAAAATATTAGATTAAATTATGAAAATGATTTATTAGAAGATAGATTTAAAATTGAAAAGAATGATATCATAAATTATAAAAATATATGTAATGAATCAATTAAAAAATATCATGAAATTAAGAGAAATAATGCAGAATTAAATCAAAAAAATATTAATTTATATGCAGATTTAATAGCTTTAAAAATGACTAAATATGATTTAACAACTCCACAACAATTAGATGAATTAGAAAATGGATATTTAGAAAGAAAAAAATTAATTGAATTAATTGAAAAAAAGGATTATGAAATTTCAGAATTAAAAGATGAAATTCATAATTTACAATTTAAACCAGAATTAATTGTAAATAGTTCTAATTTTATAAATAATATTGATAATAACTGTAATGATACAATTTATCTTAATACTCAAACTGATGAATCAAATATATATGATAATGATGATAAAGATTTATTATCTCTTATATCATTAGATGAAACAAGATATGATATTGATTAAAATAATAATCATTTTTATTTATAATTTAGCCATTTATAAATTATTAATTCAAGTTTGATAAAAAAATTTGATAATAATAAGTATATTTTTAAATAATATTAAATCATTAAAAACGGTTTAAACATACAAATGTCTGCTGCAATTGATACTCAAGTAAATATTCAACGTGCTAAATATACTATCGCATCATTAAACGATGTCGAAATAATAGATGGTGCAATTGATATTATAAATAGATTTACAAATAATTTTGATGCAAGTTTTAAAATTGATACTATATACAATAGTGAATCAATTAAAGAAAAAATGATTGCTACTTTAAATAGCGGTTCTTATCCATGTTATGGAAGATTAGACGCATCAACAAATTTATTTGTAAATTGTAAAGTAAATGGTGTAGGAGGTTGTTATATTTATAAAACCATCAAAGATAAAAATGTCTATTTTATATGGCATAATCGTGTAGATAATAAATATGAAATTTGGGGAGAATTAGAGAATGTGTATAAGACAATCAATGAACTAAATTATCGTATGAATCGCTTTACCAGAGAAAATAATGAAAAATTAAAAGCTGAATCTGAATCATCTTCAAGTATCCCATTATTTGAAAATAATTCAGTTAATGTTGTTAAAAGCCCTAATAAAAAATGGCGTAAAAGTCCTATTAAGAAAATTAAAAAAATAGATGATGAAACAAAACTTCCAACATTGATTACAAAAACTGCTCCATCAGTTAATTCAGATAAAGCATCATATGCTTCATTATTAAAATCTACTAATTAATAGTAGAATAAAAATGATATTAAATAAAAACAATAAAAACAAAATAAAAAGAGTTAGTATCATTTTTTATTTTATAGAATTTAATGTATCATTTTGTGTAGCTTTATATTCTTTGAATTTAACATAACTATCAACAAGTTTTTTAAATATTGGTGAATCAGTTCTATAAGGACGACCTTTTCTATTATCATCTTTAATAAATAAGCTATATAAACTACCAAATAAATCATTAAATCTTTCATATTCTTTTTTTAAATCATCTTTTTTATTATTACTATCATTTTTAAGAACAATATAATTAATAATATTACTATCTGGTAATATAATTGTTAGCATATATATATTGCTTTTATTCTTATCAATAATATAACTATTAAAAAATTTACGAGGTAAATCGCTATGAAAAAACTCATCTAAACATATTGCACCATCTCCTAATATAGAACGTATCATTGTTTCAGTATTATAAATAGTGCATAAATAATTACATACACCAGATGGTTTAAAATTAAATTTATTTTCAAATATTTCATTTTCTTCACGAACAGTTAATGTTTTAATAGAACTAGACATTTTATATTATTTTTATTTTAAAAAAATAAAAAGTTTTTAAATATCAAATTTTTAATTTTATTAAAATATATTTTATTTTCTTTCTCTAAAAGTTATACTTATTCTAGGTATATTTAGATTAGATGCCTTTAATATAGCATGTTGATATTTTTCTTGACACCCATTTTTCATTATAAACATATCACCATGATATAAATCAAAATCTATTTTATTTTTTTCATTTTCAATTTCTTTTAAACTAAATTTTCTGGTTCCTCCAAATGATACACTAATTACAAATGAGTTATATGCCTCTTTATCAGAATGCCATGTTATATTTGAATTACCATCTTTATATAAATGAACTAAGCCATAATCTATTAGTATATTAAATTCAGATTCAATATTATCTTTTATTTTTTCAATTATAGGTGTCCAGAAATACGTATTTAAATGTTTATATTCATTAGTTTCTCTATTACTTAATACACATGAATATCTAGATGAACTTTGTGTTAATAAATCTTTAACTTCATTAAATATATCATCATACTTATATTCGCTTATTTTTCTTGGTAAATATTCATAATAATCTGTTTTAAATTTATTATAATTGAATTTATTATTATTTTTAAAATAATTAGTAATAAGAGGTGTTGTCATTTATTTTTTATTAAAATATAAATATGATTAAAATATAATCAATTTTTATTATTCGAAAAAAATTTGATTAATAAAATATAAATAGAATTAATTATACAAATAAAAAATGCCAGGTAAAAATTCAAATTCTAACTCAATTTCAAAATTATCTACTAATGAAAAATTAGATAAATCTGAAAAAAAGAAATTTTTAATTGAATTCAAAGTAGACCCCAAATTAATGAGTGCATTAATTGGGACCAGTGGTAGTAATATTCGTCGTATTACATCTGAAATCCGTAATGGATGTTATATAAGAGGTAATAATGACACATTTACAATTACAGCATATTCATTAAAAGCTGCACATGAAGCTAAAAAAATGCTTCTAGCAGATGAAGCTGCGTTAAAAGACCCATCTAAAAAACCTAGCAAACCATTCGATAAAGTTAATATTGATTTATCAATAGTATCCCATATAGTTGGTAAAAATGGCGAAGGATTGAAAATGATAATGGATAAAGTTGGTGATGGTTGTTTTATAGTTCATAAATATGGTAAATTTCAAATTACAGCAAATACATTTCAAGATGTTGAAAAAGCTAAATCAATTTTATTAAATATAGCTAATCAATATATTGAATATAGAAATATTGAAGAACAAACTAAAACTGAAGAAACAAATGAAATACCAAATGAAGTTAATAAAAGAAAACATAAATTAGATAATAATACATTTTCAATTTTAGATAGTAGTGATGAAAATAATATTAGTGATGAAGATAATGACTATATAATACAAAGCACTCCGCCTAAAAAAGTTAAAACTAAAAATACTAATGATGATAATAATAATGATTTAGACAATATTGATATTAAACCAAAAAATTTAATAGATGAGTTTAATAAAATATCTAATTTATCAGTATGGGGTAATAAATCAAAAACCTCAGAAGTAATTAATTCGGTGGTTAATTCAAAGTTTATTGATTCTGAACAAATTATTAAATCAAGAAATGAAGAAAAAATCAAAAAAGAATTAGATGAACAAATAAAATCAATACCAAATAATAAAAAATCGAGTGTTAAAATGTCATGGGCTGATATGTGTGATACAGAAGACGAATATAGTGAATAAGATAATTTTAATCTTAATTTTTATTTTGTAATGAATATAAATTATAAAAAAATTGATTTAAAAATCTATTTTAATATCTTTTAATAAAATAAATTATGAATGCATCACCTTTTATTAAATGGGCCGGTGGTAAAACACAAATTATTCAAAATATAATAAATCAGTTTCCGGTTGAAATTGATAATTATTATGAACCATTTTTAGGTGGAGGTAGTGTATTAATTGAATTTTTAAATAAATTAGAATCTAACTATATAAAAATTAATAAAAAAATTTATGCAAATGACATTAATAAAGGTTTAATTATTACTTATAAAATTATTAAAAATAATGTAAATGAACTTATTAATAAATTAATAGAATTTAAACAAAATTATGATATTAATACTAATATAGGTGATTCAGAAACAAAACAAATTACACCGTTACCTACATTAAATGAAAATATTAATAAAGGTCGTAATTATTTATACTATTATTATCGTAAAAAATATAACGATTTAATACAAAAATTAATAACAGATACATCTTCAAGTATTTCAACTGATGAATATATTGAAATTGCCGCATTATTTATATTTCTTAATAAAACCGGATTTAGAGGATTATATAGGGAATCAAATCATAAATTTAATGTTCCTTTTGGAAATTATAAAAATCCATCAATATTTGATAAGGATAATTTATTAAGATTAAACAATTTATTCAATAAATATAATGTTAAATTTAAAAATAAATCATTTATAGATTTAAAATATAAACCTAAATCATTTATTTATATGGATCCGCCATATTATCCTGAAAAAGATAATTCATTCGTTAGTTATACCTCGAATGGTTTTGATATAAATGACAATAAAAAATTACTAGAATTAGTTGATAAATTAAATTCAGACGAAAGTAGAGTAATGATGTCAAATTCTAAAACTGAATGGATACTTGAAAATTATAAAAAGTATCAAATTAATATAATTTCTTGTAAAAGAAGTATAAATAGTAAGAACCCAGATGCAACTACGGATGAAGTAATAATTAAAAATTACTAATAAAAAATAATTCTTATTTTTTTATAAATTAATTACTAATTTCTTTCAAAAAATCATCAATATATAAACTTGTTATTTCAGATTTAACTAAACTATTTTTAAAATAATTTATATCTTTATTTGTAATATTCATTTTGCTATATATTTTATTTTGATTATAATTATTATATAATATTAGACCTAAATCTTCATTTTTACCATTATTATTTTTAATTAAATCACGAATCATTAATGAAATTTTTTCCCATGATTGGATACTTAATTTATGAATATCTTCATAATATGATATCCATATACTGGTTAACATACAATATACTATAATCAAATTTGGAATGAATATAATATTTTGAATAAAATTATATTTTTTTAAATTAAATATTAATAAAAATGATATAATTCCTAATAAGAATATTATAAATGTAAGAATATTATTAATACGTTTATATCGATTATATTTATAATTATGTATTTTTGAATAATAACCTGATTTAGCTAACATTTCATAATATTGAATAGTCATTTTTAATAATTTATTTTAAAAATAAAAAGTTTAGAATATTGTTTTAATCAAATTTTTTATATTTATTAAATATGAAATATTTAGTTGTTTTATTTATAATTTTTATAGATTCATCAAATTGATATCTTAAAGTTATATCATAAAATTCAGAATCTATATTTTTATCTATTAAATTAGTTTCTATTCTTCTATATCTTTCTAACATAATATTATGGTCATTAATAGTATTATACATATAGTGTCTATAAATCATAATTAATACAACAAATATACCAATACAAAGATGTTTAAAACGATTATTAATAATACCAAATAATTTAAGTTCATAATCAACTAATGATATAAATGATATTATCAAACAAAAATATGTAATATAATTATCATATTTGTTAATCAAATTTAAAATTTCAAGGTGTTTATATTTATAATTTTGAATTTTATTAATTAATTGATTCATAATTTTATAATTTAGATTAAATTAAATATAAATTATCAAATTTTATACAATTTCTAAGTCATCTAACACATTTGAAATAATTGTATCTTTATTTTTAATAAATTTTTTATAAACTTCTGAATTAATAAATTCACGTTTAAATAATTTAATAGATTGAGGATTAAATTTATTATTTTTAAGTAATGAATTATACATATCAAATATTTCATAAATATTATTATTTATTTTTAATAAATTAATGAAATGTTGCCATTCATAAATACATTTATTATAAATATCTATTTCAGAATGAGTTGATTTTAACATAAATAATATTAAAATAATAAATATATTTATACATGCAATAATTATAATGCCAAAATCTTTATGTATAGGTTCTTTAATTTCATCGAACCATATTAAATAAGATGTATTTGATAAATTTAATAAAACAATAATAAAATAAATAAAATTGCATATGCCTTTCGAAATATCTATTGATTGGAAATAAATCCATTTAATAGCAATACTTTTATCATAAATATTACTATTTTCAATAGGTATATTATTAGATATATTATTATTTACATATATATCATTATCATCTATATTTATATAATCATTATCATTATCAGAATCTTCATATAAATTATTTTCAACAATTAATCTATTGTAAATATTTTTATTATTAAGCATCTATTTTATTATTAATATTTATAATTATTATAAATTCATTCTCTTAAAAGTATATTCAATTTTAGAACGAAGATTGTATTGATAAAAGTATAATAAAAATCCTGAAACTACTCCACCACTTAATTCTTTTACTTTCGAATGTTCAAAACCATATAAACCATTTAATGGAAATGGTATGAATCCGATTATATTACGAATAATATATGCTGAAATAGCAATTATAGATAAGTGAATAACAATTTCTAAAAATAATCTATGAATACTTTTATTATCATTATCCTTTTTATTAAAAGGACCAATTTTCATATCAAGCCATTTTGAAAATGAAATAGCAAAAATAAAATATAAAACAGTGATAAAAACGATATCAATAATTTTAATTGAACGAATAATTAAATCATCTTTCAAAGATTGTTCGGACATTTATTATAAAAAAATATTAAAATTTGATAATAAATGAAAAAATTAAATATATTACTTAATAATATTAAAAAAATGATAGATTCATCAAATAACAAAGTAAAAAAACAAAGATGTTTTCAATGTAATAAAAAAGTTGCACTAAATTATTATGAATGTAAATGTGATAATATATACTGTGAAAATCATAGATTTCCATTTGAACATAATTGTTCATTTGATTGGAAAAAAAATAAATTAAATGAATTAAATACGATATTGATGAGTGGTAAAACATTAAAAAGAAAAATAGAAATGATATAAAAATTTTATTCATTTTTTTATTGATAAACTTTAAGTAAATTGGCTATATTTTATATTAAATCAACCAAAATAAAAAAATTTGATATTAATATAAAGACAATACATTAGTAATAATTATAAGTATATATAATGGCAACTGAATCACCTAAAACAAGAACTTTAACTGGATACATGGTTTTCGCAATGGAACAACGTTCTACTGTTGAAAAAGACCAACCAACTTTAAAATTCGCTGAAATCAGTGTTGAATTAGGAAAACGTTGGAAAGCGTTAACTGATGAACAAAAAGCAGCATATAATACTAAAGGTAAAGAAACTGTAATTGAAGTTAAACCTAAAAAAGCTAAGAAAACTAAAGCAACCCCAGTAGCAGCTTCTCCAGCAGTAGTTGTAGCAACACCTGTTGTTGAAACTGCAAAAAAGGGTAAAGGTAAAAAAGGTAAAGCAGAAATTGCAGCACCAGTCGCAACTCCTGTCGTAGTTGTAGCTGAAGATACTAAACCAACAAAAGGTAAAAAAGGTAAAGCATCAAAAGCAACTGAAACAGTAGATACTACTTCTGCACCTGTAGCAGAAAAACCTAAACGCGGTAAAAATGCATTTATGTATTTCTTAGATGAACATCGTGCAAGTGTTAAAGCACAATTAACTGACGCAAAACAAGATGCAGGTGTAACTGATGTTACTAAAAAGGTATCTGAAATGTGGAAAGCTTTATCTGATGCAGAAAAAGCGCCATTTGTTGAAAAATCTAAAAATAAAGCGTAAGTTTTTAAATAAATTTTTATTTTTTTATTTAAAATCTATTTAATTATCATAATATAAATGTCAATTATGTTAGATAATTTTAAAAAAGGTATAGTTGTAATACCAACACAAGGATTAGGAAATCGTTTTCGTATGATGGCTTGCACATATGCATTATGTAGAAAATTAAATTTAAAAATGTTTATTAATTGGGAACCTGCACAAGAATGCTCTATTTTATTACATGAATTACTTGATAATAGTTTAAATACTCATTTATATAATACAATTACTCCTCAACTACTTAATAATACAAAACAAAAATACCTATTTCATGGATTAATTCATGCTGAACAATTTATTAATAACTTATCGAATATACCTGAAAAATATGATTATTTAGTTATTATGGGTGGTCATGAATTTAAATTAAAATCAATGAATATAAATGAATTTTTATATTATAAAAATGAATTTTATCAAACTATTAAATTTTCGGAAGTCGTTAATGCAGAATTATCTAATTATGACAATTATCTAAATCGTAATTATATTGGTATTCATTATCGTGGTATCCAACAAGCCTATGATTCGGCTGATATTAATAATCCTATATTCATGTCTAAACCATATAATCCAGTTGATTTTACAATTAATTCTCCTTTAAATGAATTTATAGATATAATCCGTCATCTTAAATCTAATTTACCATTATTAATAATTTCGAATACACCTGAAATAATTATAAATAAAATTAAAAATGAATTTCCAAATAAAGAAATATTAATCACATATCCATCTAAATTTGAACGTAATAATTCAGATGCAATTATATCAAGTTTTGTTGATATGATTTTACTATCTCGTTCTAAATTAATTATTGGAACTTATTATTCATCATTTTCAGATGAAGCTGCATTATTTTCATGTGTTCCTAAAATAACACCTGTGTCCGATTATATTAAAAGTAATCCAAAATTATCGGAAGGATATCATTCTTATGGTTATGGTGTTTATATTACATTTAGTAATTATATTTATTTTGGATTAAATATGAGTAATTATCATATGATAAAATATTTTACATTATAAAAATTATAAAAAAATTGATTAATTCATATTTAATTAATTTCTATTATTAATTCAAAAATTTATAGTTATTATTTCAATGAGTAATTCAAATTATAATAATCAAAATATAACAGCTTCTGATTTAGATTTGCCGGTTAGTCCTTCTAAATTACGAAGAACATCTACTAGATTGTCAGCTGAATATGGTAAATATAGTTTTAGTATTGTTATACCCGATTTAGAATCAAAAAAAAATTTATATTATATTGATAATATTATTATTCAAGATATGGGTGAAGATTTATATGCAACCGAAAAAGGGAAACAATTTATTATGAATGAAATATTAAGAACAATGCGATTTGCAAACGATATAACTATTAAATTATAATCTAATTCTAATTAATCCATAATAATTTATTAGAATAAGATATTTTATTTTTTAAATATTATCTAAAATATATGTAATTGTTTCTAGACTTTTATTTTTATTTCCTAAATATGGATTAAATTCCATTATATCTAAACCAATCAAATCTAATTTAAATGAATTGATTATTTTTATTATATCATCTGGATTTAATCTATTTTTACCAGGATAACCAGTTGAATCAATATAATCAGAATCTAATGCATCTACGTCTAAACTTATATATACCATTGGATTTTTAGATAATGATTTAATTTTTCTTTTTATATTTTTTATTATTTTTGAAATATTATCATTTTTTTTAAAATAATTTATACTGTTATTTTTTATTATAGTCCATTCTTGTGGTTCAACATCATCTAATCCAATATAAAATAAATTTGTTGGTTTTAGTAAATTATTTTTTTTATTTTGTGTGTTTAATCCAACTAGAAAACTTAATGGCATGCCATGATAATTTCCGGATATAGAAGATTTTACAGTATTAATATCAGCATGTGCATCAATATATATTAGAAAAAGGTCGTAATTGTTAAAATTATTTAAATAATGATTAAAAATAGGAACAATTAATGAATGGTCTCCACCAAAAAATAGAGATATTTTATTATTTTCAAATAAATAATTTTTTAATTCTTTTTCAACAGTAATCCAATTATTATAAATAGATTTTCTATTATCATAATTTATTAATTGGTATTCTAGATTCATTTTTTTACAAATATCAATTCCACCATATTGAACACCATCTTTTTTTTGTCCTTGCTTACATGGAATAACATAAATATTAAATTTATTCATATTAATATTTATATTATATTTTGTTTATTTTTTCTTCAATAGTGCATCCATTCGGAGTCATTTTTCCCCAAAAATAATTATCTGCATATTTATCACTACCGGGTGGTATTTCAAAATAACGTTTATTTACCATTTCAACATATAAATTATTCCATAATGAATATAAATGTTTGGATGTTGGATTCGAAAATATAATAGGTTCAACTGTTGCATCAATTAATTCCCAAGGCTTAGGTTTTAACATAAAATGTATTACTTTAGGTTTTTCAATCATTCCTAATCTAATAAAATCGGATACAACTGTTGGAGAACAATTATAAATCATAGGTAATATAGAACATTCAATAAAACCAGAATTAGAAATTTTATTTAACATATCTTGGTCAGTGTTTATTTTTAAAAAACCATCTAATCCTAGATTAGTTAATTCTCTAAATAATACTGTTGTAATTTCCATCTTAGGTTCAGCAATAATAACACCACTATTAAATGCATTGGTGGTTAATACAACATATACTTGACCATCAGGTTGAACACTTGCTTGCATATCATTAGTCATATAAATTCTAGAGAAGGATTTTTTTTGATTATCTCTTTCAGTCGGTGTAGTATCATATTCGAATAAATGGTCTATATTTTCTAATAATAATAAATCAGTATCTAAATAAACTATTTTATTGAATTGAGTTAAAGCAAAAATTAAATATTTACCATAATAATGTTTATTAATAATAGCATCAATTAATTCATTATTATTAGTAAATGATTTTAATGTATCTCTTAAATCACAATAAATAACTGGTATATGATGTTCTTTTAAAATTCTTTTAACATTTTCTGATACTTTTTCAATAATTAAAACAACGAAAGGATATTTGCTACCTAATTTTTTTAAATTATAATTTAATAGTAATATACCTTTTAAATCACGGTCATTAGCCATATAGGCTACATATGCATTTACCATATTTTTAGTATTAATATTTGATACTTTAGGTGAATCAGTTGATTTATTTTTCTCAATAATTTCTAAATAAATATTGTTTTTAGACATAATAGTAATATAGCTAAATAAAATTATAAATAACTTTATATTTATAATAAAAAAAATATTAAAAATAGAGTTTAAGTGAGTTGAGTTTAATAAATCATGAAAAATAAAAATTATATTAATGTCATTTGATATTTAATTATTTGTTTTATATATTTTAATATATTCTTGTAATAATTCGGTATATTTATGATAAGTTGTTCTCATTTCTTTATAAAAGTTTATATATGTTTTATGTTCTTCACTTCTAGGATTAAATAACCCAAATTTTATATCAGCTTCTACTTCTTGATAACCAACACAAATTATACGTAATTCTCTATTATGTAATCTAGGCATATTTGCATATTTAAAAGGAGTTCCAAGTATTTTTTCACCGGCAGTTCCTTCTGTTTTATAAGTTCTAGTTTTGACTTCAATAATATGTTCATCAGACATCCAATCAGGAATTTTATTCTCTTTTTTAGGCGGTCTTATAATATCTTCATTAATTAATAGATATAACTCATGAACTAATTCTTGTCCAAAAACTGTAGTCCATTGTTTATTACCAGTAATATTCATAATTTTATTACCCCATTCTTTTTCTTTTTTATTATCTAGAGAATTAAGAAAGGTTTCATCTGCAAAAACCCATCTTAGGACATCTAATTCTTTTAATAAACGAATATTATCATTTTTAATATTTTTTAAATATTTATGAATATCATTTATTAAGTTGGTTTTAGATTGGTCTAAAGATGTATTTTTCAATGTTTTAGTAATAACATTAATCGAGTCAGTCTTTTTTGATGATTTAATTAATGGTTTTGAAGGCAATGGTTCAGATTCATTTTTATCATCATCAGATGTATAAGGAACTATCAAATCATCTTCAATTTGAAGAGGTTTAGTTTTTACTTTACGGGTAACACTAGTATTATTATCGATACTAATGGAATTTAAAATTTCTTTAGCTTTTCTTGGAAAATTACGTGTAACGGTTTGAGTAGAACTAGACATTAATTTTTTATAAATTAATTCTAAAAAATTGTTTTAATCAAATTTTTTATTAATGAATATATTTTATTTAAGTAATTAATTTAATAAAAATAAAAATTGTTGAAATTAATTTATTGACTGATTTTACCATCTTTATATAAACCAACATATTCACCTTCTTCATTGTAAAGATTATTAGTATCTTTATCTAAGTAATATGTAATTTTATTAATAACAACTGGAACAGTTTCAACTTCTTGTTCATCTTGTTCATTATCTTCTTGTTCTTGATTATCTAAAGTAGTTTCTTTTAATTGTTGAGAAATTTGATAAACTTTTTCATCTTCATCAGTAGAAACATTTTGTTGTTCTTTAGGTAAAGCAGCAATTTTAATATTATATTCTTCTTTTAATTTAGCTGCTTCATCATAATAAGGTTTCTTTTGTTCTTTAGGTAATGCTTTCCACATATCAGAAACTTGTGATTTAATTTCATTATTAGAAATATCAGGATTAGATTTAGATAATTCTAATTTCATATTATCACGATGTTCAATTAAGAATAATTGGAATGCACTAGATGGTTTTTTAATACCATTAGATTTTTTTGGTTTTTCAGCATTTTCAGGTTTAACTTTTTTAACCTTTCTAGCTTTAATTTCAACAGGTGGTAAAGCTTTAGCTTTTTCATTCCAAATATCTTTTTCAGATTGAGTATAAGTATTCCATTTAGCAGATTGTTTTTGTCCAATTTCACCAAATGAAATTCCAGGGAATTCAGCTACAATAGAAGCTCTAATTTCTTTACAGAATAACATATAACCACTAATATGTTTCATTTTAGGAGCATTATCATCAACTTTAGGTTTAACTAAAACAGGTGGTAAAGCTTTTGCTTTAACATTCCATTCTTCACGTTGTGCATCAGTTAATGCTTTCCATTCAACAGAAATTAAATGAGACATTGTTCCAAATTTAGCATTTGGATTTTTCTTTTTAATTTCTTCACGATTTTCTTTGGTAAATAAGTTATAACCACTTACCGGTACATATCTAGGAACATTTGGGTCAACAGTTTTTTTAACAGTTTGTTTAACTAATACAGGTGGTAAAGTTTTAGCTTTTTCATTGTATTGTTCTTGTTGTTCTTTGGTTAAAGCTTTCCACTTTAAACCAGTTTTACTACTAATTTCTCCAAATTTACATCCAGGATTTTCACGAATAACAGTATCGCGAATTTCTTTTGAAAATAAACCATAACCAGATTGTTTATAAAAACGAGGCTTACCGTCATCAACACGCTCACGTCTCGGAATTTTAACTTCTAAATTTTCAACTAAGGTATTTGCCATAGTTAAAGCTTCAGTTTCATTAATTTGAGAATATTTGCCAGCTAATTGCTTAGCAAATTCTTGCATTTGATTTTGAATAACAGATTTAATTGCAGTTTTGTTAGACATCTTAGGTTTTTAAAATATGTATTATATTTTTTTATTAATATTATTTCTTCATTATAAATTAAATCAAATTTTTTTTATTTTTTCTATTTATTTTATTTATTGTAAATTTTGATATATATTTATACATATTTTTTATAATATTAATTAATAATGACACCTATTACGAATTTACATTTACGTAAATATGGTTCTCTAATTGACCAAATATCAAGAGTTCAAATTCGTAAAATACATCCATATACTCTTTTAACTAATCTTGAAATTGATATACCTACTATTCAACGTTTATTAAATAAAGAACATGTTATTGAAATTGCTAATGAAATTATTAAATATCAAGATTTATTATATGATAATCGTATATTATTAGGTTATTATGCTGAAAAAATATGGTTAATTGATGGTATGCATAGATTATTTGCTCTAAAATATTTAAAAGAGACTAATCCAGAGTTTATTTTACAGAATCCAATTTGGATACATATAAAAGAATGTAAATCAATGGAAGAAATCAGTGAAACTTATCGTATGGTCAATCGTAATTATCCACTAGATGAATTTCAAAATAATCTGTTATCAAATTCAAATACAGATGAACATATAATTTATGTGGAATTATTAAAATATTTCAATCAAAAATATAAATCATATTTATCAAAAGAAAATGTTGAACCACGTATTCCAGGTATTAATATTGAAAAGATTATAAAAAAAATGGCAAATATACGTATACAGACTGGTGAAACTTTAATACAATTTCTAAAAATAACTAATTCAATTGAGTTAATTGACAAAATTGAACAAATAAATTTAAAAGTAAAAGAATCATTTATGCAATTATATGCTAAATTAGTTATAAAACATAAAACAAATGAAACCGATAAAAAATATATTAAATATCGAGACCAAATATCTGCTAAATCTAAAAATGGAAACGAACTATATCTAGGATTACCAATTGATTGGTTTAAATTATTTTATGATATAAATTATCCACTTATTTATCCAGATTATCAGATTATAAATAAGTCAGATATTGTAAAAGATGTTTGGAATAATCATTCAACAGAATTAGATTATGCTATGTGTTTTTGTTGTGAAAAAAATCAAATTCAAAAAGATAATTGTCATATGGGACATATTTTAGCTAAGAGATATGGTGGATTATTTACAGTTGATAATTTACGTCCAATATGTATATCATGTAATTGTAGAATGGGTACTATTGATTTATATGAATTTAAAAATAGTATAAAGAATGATATGGATAATATAACTGATAATTTGATTGAATAAAATCAGTCTTAATAATATTTTATAAAGATATATAATAAATAATGAATGGTTATTTAATAGGTTCAGTAATTGGAACATGTTTAGCAATATTTGATTTAGTATTTTTAGGTTTAATAAAAGAAGTCTATTTAGGTAATTTTAATAAAAATTGGATATGGCTTGCATGTATTGGTTATGGATTTGTTCCATTTTTATTTTATAAAGGATTACAATATACATCATTAACAATTTTGAATTTATCATGGGATATAATGAGTGATATAATTGTTACTACAGCCGGTATTTTATTTTTTAAAGAATACGTGGGAACTACTAAAGCAATTGGTATCGCATTTGCTATAATTGCATTAATGATTATGAGTATTGAAGATTTTATAAATGTAACTAAAAATTAATTTTATTAAATAAATTATATTCATTTAATAAAGTTATTATTCTATTGTAAATTTTTTAAGTCGCTTGGTAATGTATTCATTTGTTGTTGTAATTCAGATTGAAGTTGCTCTTGATATTGTAATTGAATACGTTTATTCATTTCTTCTATTTCTGAAATAGGAACCTTTTGACCATTTGGTAAATAAACCATTGGAATACCATTTGAACCAACTTCTACTGGTAATTGTTGTCCATTTGGTAAAAATACTTGGGGAACACCTGGATTAGGTGGTTTAACAACAATTTGGTCTTCTGGTGTAGCATGTTCTTTTGCTAATTCACGATAAAAATTTAATAATGTTTTATCTTTACAGAAGTTTTTTAATTTCATTGCAGTAGGTTTTAAATTTTGACGAATATTATTTTTATCAAACGTATTATTTGTATGTGCAATACATACAATTGAAGATAAAGGAGGTAATTGAATTAATGGTGCTGTATAATCTTTTAAGAAAACTTTTTCTTCTGCCTTTTCAGCTTCATCGTCATATTTATGGTCCTTTAAAAAAGATTTATGATATGCAAATGTTCCGTTAGTTGCATGTTGTTCTGCTATTTTGTTAAAAATATATGTTTTATCTAATTGAGTAAAATAAATATACATTTCACTACTACCACAAATAATAGCTTTACGACCTTGCATAAATCCAATTGCTGTTTTTACACGGTCGGGTGGATAATAATCATCATCATCCATACATACAATATATTCACCTTTAACAAGAGAATTTAACATATTACGTTTTTTACCTAATTTTAATTTTTCAGGATGATGAATATATCTAATATTTTTATTTTTATTATGTTTATCAATTATATCTTGATTTGATTCTGGTGAATCATCTAAAATAATTAATTCCATACGATTAGCCGGCCATTCTTGATAATTAAATATATGACATAAGTAAGGTAAGAAACGACGGCGATTATATGTAGGACATATAACAGATACAAATGGTTTAGCAGACATCTTTATATATTATAATTTTTATTATTAATAATTATCTTTAAATTAATAAAGATTTTATATTAAATATAATTATAATTTTTATTATTAATGGCTAGTTCTTTATCAACCAATTTAAAAAGTCAATCTAATACTATAAATGATATTGATCACTATTCTTTAAAAGATGAAGAATTCACTTCAAAATATATTTCTAATTTAGATAGAGGTGGTAATTGGGATTTAAATAATTTTAAAACAATCATCAACTGGCTTAATATTGCTAATTTATATATATTACTTTTAAATAATTCTATTGAATATTATACTAATTTAATTAATCGTGTCACTATATGGTGTTTAATTGTCTCAACATTAAGTTCAACTATATCATTTTCACAATTTTCTATTTCAGAATCAGAATATCCAAAAACATCCTTTACTTTAAAATTTATTTTTAGTTTTACTAGTGTAATTACAACAATATTAAGTGGTTATTTAAAAATATCAAAAGCAAAAGATAATTTAGATAAAGCAGTCGAATTTCAAAATAGATGGATGATATTTGCAACTGAAATTAGTAGTCAATTACAATTACCTCTTAATATACGATTGAATGCTACTAAAATTATTATTAATTCAAAAGACACATTTAAACATCTTTTTAATACTCGTATTTATTTTCCTGAAAATGTAAAAAATAAAGTTTCAAAATTATTAGAAAATGAAGCTATTAGATTACATAGTTTTAAAACTCATGTTGAGAAACCTTTTAAATCTAATAAAAATAATGATAATGACAATGAAATTAGTATCAATATATTAGATAAAAAAGAAAAAGCTGATATTAAGTATATTTATGATTCAAGTCGATTAAATATTTACTTTATTTTTAAAGACCTTATTTATAATGAAATAAAAAACTTTGAACAATATTTAATTACAAATGATATTAATTTTAAAAATAAAAGATTAAAATTTACAATGACTCCTTCAAGAATAGTTATTGCTGTATTTGATAAAAATGATTCGGCATGTAATGATGTAAATAATTTATCTTTATTAAAAAGCACATATACTAAAGAACCATTTATTAATAATCCATTAACAGATTTTAATAGTATTCGTAATAATTTAAATGATATTACTAGTGAAACTAATAAGCCAAAGAAAAGTATACGTATTAATGATAATTATAATTTAGGAGATAATGATTCAAATGATTTTTTTAATGATACAGATTCGGATAGTGATTCAATCTTATCATCTATTAAAAACAATACAAAAAAAGATGAACACTTTATTTTAGATAAAAATAATACTTCTTTACATAATATTATTATTGATTCACCACAAAATGAATTACAAGAAGTTATAGAGAAATATGAAGAAACTAAATCTATTAATAATCCAGTTAATAAACTTATTAATGAAATAAAGAAAAATGAAAATAATATTTCATCTGATAGTAATAATTCTGATTAATTTCTAGATATTATAAAATTTATTTTGGTTTTTCATTAAAAATACAAAAATGATTTTAATTTGCCTAAATTGCTAATCTAAAATCATTTAGACTTTTATCATTAATTTGATTTATAATCATACTTTTTTAATAATCCATTTTTAAAGATTTGTTATCTAAAATTTAAATTATTTAATTAATTTATTATCCACTATCAATTGAATCTAGTCTAACTAAAATTGTAGTATAATTAATATATAGTCTTACGAATGAATTAGTTATAGCGATTAATATCATATATAATTATGCGTAAAGCATCTACTTATATCAAATGAATCTAGTCTAACTAAAATTGTCGTATAATTAATAT
>JACCEA011388898.1_pt1 | contig 50032 bp, 47 predicted proteins | sample 7449851 | NCBI WGS metagenome assembly JACCEA01 (sample SAMN15323453, study PRJNA562643) | freshwater metagenome | isolation source: river surface water | place: USA:Blue River Watershed | collected 2017-08-18 | reverse complement strand
TGTTTCTAGTGATGCGAACCAACTTTTCAAATTCGGCGCGCTTACCTGAAGTAAGTATTTTTTGCATAGCCTCAATTATAAAACAAGTTAGGTGGAAAATCACAACTTTCAGTTACGAAGAGTATATTAAGTAAAGTAATTTATTGTAACTTTATTGGCATTGTTCGAATCAGGTTCAAACGCCATTTGTTATGTCAAGGTGATTAGTGTAATACATTGCTGTTAATATGGTCAAGTTTATGCCATTAAATTATTGTGGTTTTTAGTGATTTAAAGAAATTTCTACATTTTTGGTGCTGTAATGTATTGGTTTAATTGCTTATAATTATATTGATTGAAGGTGTTGCAATTTGCTGCACTGTGGCTAATTATGACGTTAACACTGTCAGATTTATGGTTTTATGGCTCTGTGCCAGTGATGAATATTGAGATAGAATCTAGCCCAATAACTCAATGAAAGTTATCAGGCTAGATTCTGCAATTATAATTGTGCGACGTACTTTTTATGAAATTGAGCTAATTGAGCAACTAACTCTACGATTTGATTACGTGGTGGCAAGAACGTAGTTCTAAAGTGCCAAGTATTCGGTAGTTGACCAAAACCAGTACCTGGTATAACACACAGACCCGTATCTTCAAGTAATGCCATACAATAGCGTTCGTCAACGGTAGCACCGAGTGAAGGATTAAGTTTAGCCGGTGGGAAATTTAGTTTAACAAATGCATACATTGCACCTTCAGGAATATTGACACTAATTCCCTCAATTTTATTTAGTTCATCACCTAAGATGTGGGCTTTTTCTTTTAAATCTTCCAAAATAGCGCTACGTTCTTGAATGTACAGTGAATAGCTCGCCTCGTTCTGTTGTGGTGGGCTAACCATTAAATAGGTCGCAATTTGACCAACAACATTGGCACAGAGATTAATTGATTGAAATTTGACGAATTGTTCAAAGACGTCATCTGGTACATTGCGTACTTCAAGATACCCTGAGCGATGACCACATTCACCATAAAATCCTTTGGACATTGAGTGAAAACTGAATAATGAAACGTCGCTAACTTGCATGTCATGCATTACTTTAGCAAATGAGTGAAATTTGCCAGCTTTGTTATAAATATTTTCTTGATAAACTTCATCGGCTAGAATAGCTAAATTATGCTGACGTGCAAAATTAATAATCATCTTAATGTTTTCATACGACAAAACCGCGCCAGTTGGATTGCCTGGGTTAATCACCGTGACAGCAACTGGATTTAATTTATTGAGGCGTGCCGTATTATAACTATCCAATAGGCTTTCTTCGTTAAGTTGCCAATGATTTTCTTCATCCAGATAATAACCGATGCTTTGTCCACCCGCGAGCGTTAGTGCCGCGCTATACATTGGATATTGCGGAACTGGAACCATTAAACCATCATTTTGATTTTTGATAATTGCGGCAATTACCGATTGTGCGGCTTTGCTTGCGCCATCGGTCAAAATAATTCGATCGTGGTTAGTTGGAATATTATCACGCGTAGCAATAAATTTAGCCACAGCCTCACGAACGAATTCAACCCCAGCGCTTGCTGAGTAAGCCCCAACCCCCTCAGGAATTTGGTTTAGGATATAACGAGCACGTTCAATTGAATCACTATGAAATAAATTAGTTAGATCACGTTCTAGTAAATCTGGGAACTCAAGTACACTGAGTACTTCACGCACATAGCTGAGTGGCTTTTGAGCAAAAGCATGTGGATTACCGATGTTGCAGTAAGTTATTTTTTTGCCAGTTTTTTCGAGCTCTTGGGCACGAGTTACAATTTTTCCGCGCACCGCATATTCGGCATCGATTAATTTTTGATTAAGGTTGTTAAAAGTTATCATATCAAGGTCATCTATAAAAAATTTAAAATTATGCAACATACTAGATGGTGCAATCAATGAGAGGTTAATTATATTCTGTCTGTGTGCTTCTTTATAATGACGAGGTTTTTTTAGCAATCTTGTCATTATAATATTTAGCTTGTGTTTTAAATAAATTCAGGAACTGCTGGCATCTTTGGTGAAACAGTTAAGACTTCATAGCCAGTTGCGGTAACTAGTATCGTATGCTCAAATTGAGCGGATAAGCTGCGATCTTTAGCTAAAGCCGTCCAACCATTACTTGAAAAACGCACGTGACGTTTACCTTGATTAATCATCGGTTCAATGGTGAAAATCATGCCAGCTTCAAGTTTTGGACCAGTTTTGGCGCGCCCGTAATGTAATACTTGTGGCTCTTCGTGAAAGCCTTTACCAATGCCATGTCCACAAAATTCTTGTACTACGCTGTAGGCATGATTTTCGGCATGAGTTTGAATGGCATACCCAATATCACCCAGATAATTACCTGGTTTTACTTGCTGAATTCCTAGCCACATGGCTTCATAGGTTATTTGCACAAGGCGTTTTGCCTGTGATGAAACTTTATTACCAACCAAAAAAGTTCGTGAAGTATCACCGTGGTAGCCATTTTTGTAAACTGTAATATCTAGATTGACAATGTCACCGTCTTTGAGTGCTTTCTCATTAGGTATGCCATGACAAATTTCGCTATTAATTGAGGTACAGATTGAATTTGGAAAGGCTGGACCTTTGGGGCTTGGTTTATAATTCAGTGGTGATGGATAGGCCTGCTGCACATCAACAATGTAATCATGGCAAAGTTTATCTAATTCGAGAGTTGTAATTCCAGGTTGAACATAAGGTTCAATATAATCAAGAACTTCAGCTGCAAGTTTACAGGAAATTCGCATAAATTCAATATCTTGAGTATTTTTAATAATAATTGGCATAGTTGAATCCTAATAATCGATATTCATTGCATGTTTAATTGATTTTAAATTAGTGCTTGCAATTTCGCGCGCACGCCCACAGCCATCACTAAGGATGCGTTTAACTAAGGTTGAATCTTCTTGGTAAGGTTTGGCTTTTTCAATCAGCTCGTGCTGCTGAAGGTTAATTGCATCAATTAGAGGTTGTTTGCAATCTAAGCAGCCAATTCCAGCTGATAAACAGCCCATTTCAACCCAGTCACTCACTTCTTGAGTTGAGTAAATCTGGTGTAAACTCCAAACTGGGCAAGAGCTTGGTGTACCACGGTCACTGCGCTTAATTCTAGCCGGGTCGGTGATCATGCCTCTAATTTTGCTGCTGACCATCTCAGGTTTTTCACGGATATTGATGGTGTTATTGCGGATAATACTCATTTGAGTACCATCAGTACCAACTATACGTGTAGAGCTACCAGTTAATATATGGGGTTCTTGTAGAAAAACTTTGCCTTTATTTTCAAGAAACGCAAATAAACGCTCACGGTCACCATGAGATAAATTCAACGCATCTTGAAGTAAATAACGCGCGGTGTCTAAAGCATCATCGTTACCATCTTGCTGGTATTTTATCAATAGTTTCGCATATAACGCGGCTTTTTTGATCCCGAGCTTTTTGATCGAGGCATTGGCTTTCTCTTCAAATCCATCCTCCCGCCCAAATAAATGATTAAACCGGCGGGCTATTTCACGGGTTAGTTCAATATTGGCAGCTTGTTCTTCGCCAGTAATCACATAGTGTGAGTTATATAATAAAATATCTGCACTTTGCAGTAACGGTGAACCAAGTAATCCATAAGTATTTCCATCGGTATGTTCCAATTCATCAAGTGCGTCTTTATAACTGGGAACGCGTTCTAGCCATCCAAGTGGCGTAATTACGCCTAATAGACTAGCTAATTCAAAATGTTCTGGAACCCGTGATTGAATAAAAATGGTCGCTTGTGATGGATCAACTCCTGCCGCTAGCCAATCAATAACCATTTCATTCATGGTCTCACTAAGCTGTTGACTGGCTTGATAGTTATTGATTATCCCATGTATATCAGCGAGCATGAAAAAGCATTTATATTGATACTGAATTTGCTGCCAATTTTGTAAAACACTCAGATAATGCCCAAGGTGTAGTCTACCATTTGGTCTCATTGCTGAGAGTACGCGTGTTGTTTCCGTATTCATGACTAATTTAACAAGGAAAATATAATATTCATAATTGCCGAGTAAAATGGTCGCATAATTAAGTTTAATCCACCTAATAGAAGGAGTGCCATTAAGATCCACATCCCGTATTGTTCGGTTTTTGCATAACTTTGCGCTTGTTTAATTGGAAGCAGTGAAAATAAAATTCTACCACCATCTAAAGGCAAGACAGGGAGTAAATTTAAAATAAATAAGCTAACATTAATGCTGATTCCAGCTTGCGCCATTAAATACAGCGGTACGCCAAAATAACTACTTAATAGAAATGAGGCTTTGAGAATTAACGCCCAAATTAACGCCATAGCTAAATTAGCTAATGGACCAGCAAGAGCCACCCACAATAAGTCACGTTTAGGGTTATGGAGTTTAGAATAGTTAATTGGTACAGGTTTAGCCCAACCAAAAATAAAACCTAATCCACCCGACATCGCGCCTAAAACTATACTAATTAGAGGGAATATAATTGTACCAAAGGGTTCTATATGTACCATTGGATTTAATGACAGTCGACCGTACATTTTTGCGGTGTTGTCACCATATTTATTTGCGGCGTAAGCATGCGCAGCTTCGTGTAGTGTAATAGCGAAAATTAGCGGTATTATATATACCGCTATAGTTTGAATTACGGATAAATTACTCATGAGTTTTGTTGTTTCTTTATGTTGTTGCTGAAACTAACTTTCAATGAATTAGTCTCAGCGGTTGTGGATAAATTTGCCGTTTGATTAGCTTATAAATCGAGGTTTTTAATATGTGCGCTTAAAATCTTGCGAAATTGATCCATTATGCGTTTTAAGGCACTACTGGTTTCAGCTTCAAAGCGTAAAACGAGAACTGGTGTGGTATTTGAGGCACGAACTAAACCAAAACCATCCGGGTATTCGACACGCAATCCATCAATGGTAATTATTTCTTGTGAGCCTTCAAATTTTGCCGTTTGGCTAAGTTCGGCAATAATGCGGTGCTGTTCACCTTCAAATTCAACTGGAATATTAATTTCTGGAGTTGAAATCGCATTTGGTAGGGCATTTAAGAGTTCCGATGGATCCTCAACTTGAGCTAATATTTCAAGGAGGCGTGCACCAGCATAAACTCCATCATCACTACCATTCCAACGATCATTAAAGAAAATATGTCCCGACATTTCACCAGCGAGTAACGCGCCAGTTTCTTTGATTTTAGCTTTAACAAATGAATGTCCTGTGCGGCACATAATTGGAATGCCTTGATTTTCTTTGATCCAATCGGCCAATAAGCGCGATGATTTTACGTCATAAATGATTTTACCTTGTGGGTTTTTACTAAGTATATCCGCCGCATACAACATCATTTGGCGATCAGGGTAGATTATATTGCCATCTTTGGTAACGACACCAAGACGATCGCCATCTCCATCAAAGGCTAAGCCAATTTCGGTTTCGGTGCTGTTAAGCGCATGAATTAAGTCATTTAAATTTTCTGGTTTGGATGGATCAGGATGGTGGTTTGGAAAATTACCATCAACTTCGCAAAATAAGCCTAAAACTTTGCAACCTAAGCGGCGATAAAGTTGCGGTGCGATTTTACCTGCAACACCATTGCCTGCATCAACTACAATCGACATACGCCGTGCAAGTTTAACATCTGAAGTGATTTTCGTAAAGTAAGCTTCAAGAATATTCTCGCAGTAATGTACTCCGTTACCTTGAATAACTTGTTTATCTTGAATGCGTTGATAGATTTGTTGTATTTTGTCACCCGATAAGGTATCGCCAGCCATAACCATTTTTAAGCCATTATACTCTGGTGGATTATGGCTACCAGTAATCATCACCCCTGAATAGGTTTTCAATTCATAATTAGCAAAATAAACCATTGGAGTTGTAACTTCACCAATTTCAAAAACATTACAACCTGTACTTAAAATGCCATTAATCAGACTCTTAGCTAGCATTGGACTGGTTAAACGCCCATCGTAACCAACGACTAAACCTTTAACTTGATTTTCTATGGCCATTGAGCCAAGCACTTGCCCGATTAATTCGGTGGTTTGTGGAGTTAATTGGGTAGCGACAATTCCGCGAATGTCGTAGGCTTTGAAAATAGATGATACGAGTTTTTCCATGATACTTGATAAAGTCCTTCTTTATTTATACTCAAATTGAATTTAAGTCACAACGCTTAGTGTTATAATATTCGATTATATATGTGATAGTAGCATATTTTAACACACGTATTTTAACTAACCTAAATTATTTACCCATCACTAGTGTTTAAGAGCAAAGTAGAATGTCGATTAGTTTGAAACAAATTCCCTTCCGTCAACTGTTAGTTAAAGTTATTGCTTACGTTGCATTATTCTATCTGTTATTGGTTATTGTTTCGATTGCGGTAACAGGTTATATTTTTATTAATCTAGATGCGTATAAGCAACGAATTGAGCAAGCCGTACTTAAATATACTACCTATGAGTTAGTGCTTGGGTCGATTCAAACTAAATTAAATAATAGTTATTTGCCAGAAATAATTATAAAAAATACTTCACTAATTAATCCAATTCATCGCCAGCAAGAATTACACATTGATAATTTAGATTTTGTGTTATCTTATTCGAGTATTTGGCATCTAAAACCTATTTTCAATAAAATTAGCCTTGATGGTGCCAATTTAAAATTAGAGCAGGATATCAAAGGTAATTTAATTTTGAATGGGATAACGGTTTATGATCCTTTGGATCAAACCTTAGAAAACACCAAAAATAGCCGCTTTGATATTGAAAAATGGCTATTATTACAACATGAAGTGGTTTTGAATCATGTGAATTTAAGTTTTTTAGATTTAAAAAATGGTTTACCGGAAATGAATTTACGTAGCATCCGAATTGGCTTAGAACGTAATTTATGGAGTAAACGTCGTTTGTATATTGACGTTTACGGTAAAACTGATCTGAACTTTTTAGAAGCCGAGTTAAAGTGGCAAGGTGGCAAATTTGAAGATTGGAAACATTGGGACAACGCTTCGCTCAAGGTTCGTACTTTAAGTGATAAAAATACCTTTGTTTCTAAGTTACAGAATTATTTACCAAATGTAGTTGCGGAGCAGGGGTTTGATGGAACTACAGCACTGGAAGCGAGTATGCACAAAGGGCGCTTGCAAAAATTGGCGGCTAATTTTGATATTAATAATTTTAAAGTAGCCATGTCGGATGCTAATTTAGTTAATTTTCCTAAGCTTGGTGGAACGCTAAATATAGATTTAATTGACCAGAAATATTATACTATTCAAGCCAAAAATTTAGTTGCGGTGACCAGCGCAGGGGCTTTATTTGATAATGCTGAAGCCGAGGGTAAATATGTAATTAACCAAAATGGTAATGTGCATTTATCGAATACTAATTTGGTTGCATTGAATAATTTATTGAGCTTATTTGATGCGACCAAGGGATTAAATATTGATGGGATTATTAAGCAGATTAAGTATAGTTGGAATGGGGGATTTATTGCCCCCAAGAGTTATGAGTTAATTGCGGATTTTAACGATATTTCAATAAAATCTACTCGTTCAGATTATCCAAGTTTAAGCCATGTTAGTGGGACGCTTGATCTGAGTAACGACGCAGGAAAATTAAATTTGAGTTTAAAAAATAGCGTTTTGAACTATGACCAAATCTTTTTAATTCCATATGAATTTAAATCATTGCAAAGCCAAATTGATTGGAATCTCTCAGATAAAAAAATCTTAACGGTTAACATTCATCGCACGAATCTTGAGACTAAAGATTTTAAAGGTTGGTTAGATGGAGTTTATACAAATGATCCATCTAAACCAATTAGTCCGAGTTACTTAACCATGCATGCACACTTGGAGCGAGCATTAATTAGTAAAATTGGCGATTATTTACCGAAGGCCATTCCAATGAGCGTGCATAAATGGCTCAATATGGGGTTGGCTGGCGGTCATGCGGCTAATGCGAATATGTTGCTTAAGGGGCCATTAAGTAATTTTCCGTTTCGTGATGGCAATGGGTTATTTTATATTACCGCTGACTTGGATAATGCTAAAGTTCAATATGTTAAAGATTGGCCGCCAATTGAACAGATTCGTGGACAATTTATACTTAAAAATACAAATATTACGATTAAACCAACTTCGGGGATTTTACAGCGTAATCAACTTGATTCAACCGTGGTGGTTATTCCTGATTTTTCGGACCCAAATGGGGTTTATTTGACTGCCGATGGAAATGCTCATGGTAGTACGGCTAATTTTATGGATTATTTGAAACATACTCCGATTAATGATGTAATTGGTAAATTACCCGAAAAATTAATCACTGAGGGTAATGGTAGTGTCAAAATTCATTTAAAAGTTCCATTTAAAGATCCTAAACATACTGAAGTTAAAGGGGTTTATCATTTTGACAATAATCAAGTTAAATTTGATTTGCCAATTCCTGAACTTAGCGCCGTGAATGGTGATTTGGGATTTACCCAACGTGGTGTTGAAATTAAGAGTTTAGTGGCAACAGCGTTTAATTCTCAAGCTAAATTAACCGCTGGAGTTGATGCGAATGATAAGATGTGGTTTAAGATTTTTGCGCCAGATTTAGATTATCAAGCCGTAACTAAATTCTATTTACCTTTGTTTGAATCTATTGTGAGTGGTAAAGCCAATACCTTAATTGACTTTCAGATAGGTAAACATGGTATTGAAAATCTTAATGCTAATAGTCAGTTGCAAGGTGTAAGCTTTGATGCACCTACGCCATTGAAGAAATTAGCGAGTGAATCTCAGCCAATGAGTTTAAATTTACAACCTGCGCCAAATAATTCGGGTGTGGTTATTCGTTGGTCCTACGCTGATTTATTAAAAGGACAGCAATTTATTTCTTCAAAATCCGCCGCAACAAATGGGCAAATTGCGATTGGTCGTGGAGTTAGTTATTTGGATAAACCTGATCCTAACTCGGTGATGAGCATCAATGTTAATCTACCACTGGTTAATATTGAGGAGTGGATAGCGATGGTTACTAAAGTTACCAAAACGGTTAAGTTGATCAAAACAGCTGAAAATAGTACAAGCTTATCGCAACATTCATCAGGGAGCGATAATTTAGCGAGCCAATCGCATTATCAACGGAATGTGTTCCCATTACAAATTTATATGCAAACGGCTAATTTAGAATTAGGTAAAATGAGTTTGGGTGCTGGCGTTGTTAATATGGTGGTGGATAGCAAGCAGACCTATTTTAATCTATATTCCACGATTGCTAATGGAGCAGGGGATTTTAATTACGCTGAGTCTAAAGTTCAGCTACGCTTGGATAAATTCATGCTGTATAAAAAAATAAAGACTCCAAGCAGTGAGAGCGCAACTAAGATTAATTTTGTAAATGGCTCTGAGTCGGTTAATCATATCCAGTTGCCTGATATTAGTGTGAGTATAAATAATTTCTATTATCAGAATCATAATTTAGGCAGCGTTAGCACCATGCTTCATCAGGAAGGTGTTGATTTATATATGGAGAGCGGTGTGATGAGTAATCAGGATGCCGAGATTAGCTTTAATGGGACTAATTACTGCTTTGGTTGTGGTAGAAACATGTCATATGTTGATTTTTCAGCAACGGCAAAAGTTAAAAATTTAGGCAATTCGGTTTATAATCTTGATTTTGGGCGTATTATTAGTGATGGGCACGGTACGCTTGAAACTGAGTTACAATGGAATGGCGCATTTCAAGATTTTAACTTGCTGCAAACGGTAGGAACGATTAAGGCAAAAATGACCTCAGGTAAATTACTTAAAGTTGACCCAGGCGTTTTTGGCGGTCTTTTAAGTATTATTAATTTACAAGGTTTATTCGAATTTGGTAGTGGTGATATTAACAGCATCTTTAAAAAAGGCTTTTATTTTAATCGCTTGGATTTAAATGTTGATATATTAACCTCACAAGTTTTATTAAAGCAAGTTTATATGTCAGGACCTTTGGCTAGTGTAAAGAGCGCAGGGAAAGTTAATTTTGCAAATAATACCTTGGATGCAGAAGTTGCGATTACCCCAAAAATTGGCTTTGCAGTAGCTTTAACTGCAGGCTTTGCTACATTAAATCCAGTTGTTGGTCTGGCTGTTTATGTTGGTGAATTACTTTCTGGTGATGCCCAAAATGATTTATTTACAGTCGGCTATCATGTGACAGGGGACTTAAAGAAACCTAGTGTTAAGAGAGTTGATTTATCAGATCAATTATTTAAAAACATGAATTCAACTATAGGTAATTAAATGACAGCCAAATCATTGAAAGTTGCAGCGCTTCAAATGCTCTCAGTGCCAGATTGGCAAATGAATTTGTCAACTGCCGCACGGTTGATTAAAGAAGCTGCTTCAAATTCTGCTCGTTTGGTGGTACTGCCCGAGTTCTTTATTCAAATTTGTGCGCCTGAGTTGAAGGATAGATTTGCTATCGCCGAAGAACTTGGCAATGGAGTTATCCAAACTGAGTTGGCACGTCTGGCAGTGGAACATCAAGTTTATTTATTAGCTGGAAGCATACCCTTGAAGTCTGCAATTATGGATAAATATTACAATGCGGCGTTGATGTACGCTCCAGATGGTAGTTTATTGTGTGCGTATAATAAGATTCATTTATTTAAATTTAATGATGGCGTCGTTGCATATGATGAAGGCGTTAATTTTGTTGCTGGGGATAAAGTAATTTGTTGTGAGATCGATGGATTTAAAGTTGGCTTGTCAATTTGTTATGATCTACGTTTTCCTGAATTATTTCGTGTTATGGGTGTAGTGGATGTTATTTTGTTGCCATCAGCATTTACCTATCAAACAGGTTTAGCTCATTGGGAATTATTAGCGCGCGCACGAGCGGTTGAAAATCAGTGTTATTTTGTTGCGGTGAATCAAGGTGGTGAACATGAATCTGGGCGTAAAACTTATGGGCATAGTTTAATCTGTGATCCATGGGGTGAGGTGCTTGCATCTTGTGCCGAGGGTGAGCAAATCATTTATGCGGAATTGAGTTCTTTACGTTTGCAAGAAGTTCGCTCTAAATTACCAGCCTTAGAGCATCGTAAATTATAAAAGCCCTGCAGTTATGCAAGGCTTCGCTTAGTTAGATTAGATGTTAAGCAAAATTTTTGCTAACAAAATCCCAATTTACTAAATTCCAGAATGCAGCCATATAATTAGGGCGGCTATTGCGGTAGTCAATGTAATAAGCATGTTCCCAAACATCACAAGTCAATAAAGCTTTGTTGGCTGAAGTTAATGGGGTTGCGGCATTTGAAGTTGAAACTAATTCTAGCTCACCAGTTGGAGTTTTTACCAACCAACCCCAACCAGAACCAAAAGTTCCAACGCAGGTTGCGGTAAATTGTTTTTTAAATTCTTCAAAAGAGCCAAATTTGGCATTAATAGCTTCTTTTAAGGCTCCAGTTGGTTCGCTACCGCCTTGTGGAGATAAACAATTCCAATAAAATGAATGATTCCAAACTTGAGCGGCATTATTAAAGATACCACCACTAGATTTTTTAATAATTTCCTCTAGAGTTGAATTGGCAAATTCGCCATCTTTAACCAAATTATTTAAATTAGTTACATAAGTTTGATGATGTTTACCATAGTGATATTCTAAAGTTTCTTGTGAAATATGTGGTGCTAAGGCATCAATTGCATATGGTAATTGTGGCAGAGTGTGTTCCATAAGGTCATCCTTTATTTAAAATAATGATAATAATAAGTTTAACAGGCAATAGTTTACCATACTAAGTGGTCTTTGCTGTGAGATTTACACTAAATTTATCAATTATCTAGTGAATTGTAGCTTACAATAATGCAATTAATCTTAAAGGCTAAAAATATGACCAAAGCAATCTATGCTGGCAGTTTCGATCCGATTACCAACGGGCATTTATGGGTGATTGATAAAGCTGCGACAATTTTTGATGAATTGGTCGTTGCCGTTGGTGATAACCCAGGGAAAAATTATACTTTTTCGATGGATGAACGAGTGGATCTATTAAAGAAAACGCTAATTAAGTATAAAAATATTAAAATAGATCAGTTTAGTGGCGAATTCTTGGTGAATTATGCCTTAAATGAACAAGCGAGCTTTATTGTTCGCGGAATTAGAAATAATCAAGATTATGAATTTGAAAAAACCTTACGTTATGTTAATTCTGATGTATGTTCCTCAATTGACGCGATTTTTTTGATTCCACCACGCGATTTTGCTGAAGTGTCATCTAGCCTAGTAAAGGGATTTGTAGGAACTAAAGGTTGGCAACAGATTGTTGCAAAATATGTTCCAGAGATAGTTTTGGATAAATTAATAAATAAATATGAAGAGGAAGTTAATGCAAAACGTAAATGATAGTATGGTTCGTAATTGTGCAAAATTGTTAGCTCAGGTTCTTGAGTTTGAACATCCCGCAGATGCGCTGTTGTCTAAATTTTTTCGTGAAAATCGTAAACTAGGTTTGAAAGATCGCAATGTGATTGCTGAGACTATTTATACGATTTTACGCCATTATATTAAATTGACCAAAGTCGTGGTAGCTAAAAATTCATTTACCTTGATTGGTTATACGTGGGTTAAATTGCTTGGGGTTGGGCGTCATGAAATTCGTGAATTGCGAACAATTAATTTGGGTGAATTAGATAAATTACCCGAGTTAGACATGAATGTGGTTGAATTACCTGAATGGGTTATTCAACGTTTGTCAGCTAATTTAACGACGGATGAAATTACTGAATTAGCTAAAGCCATGACTAAGCAAGCTCCGTTGACGTTGCGTGTAAACACCATCAAAACCAGCCGCAATGATGTTTTGGCTGCGTTTGCAGAGCAAGGCATTAAAGTTAAGCCAACGCTACTTTCGCCGTATGGTGTCAAACTGAATGATCGAGCAGCATTGATAAAAAACGAATTATTTTTGCAGGGTTTAATTGAAGTTCAAGATGAGGCTAGTCAATTAGCTGGACTCTTACTTGAGCCTAAACGCGGTGATATGGTGGTTGATTTTTGTGCGGGCAGTGGCGGCAAAACCTTGCTATTTGGTATGTTAATGAAAAATAGTGGGCGTATTTATGCGTTTGATGTAAATGAACGCCGCTTAGGAAATCTTACTCCACGATTAGCGCGTTCAGGTCTATCAAATGTATATCCGCAATTAATCACGAGCGAAAATGATTCGAAGCTTAAGCGCTTGGCTGAAAAAATGGATCGGGTCTTTGTTGATGCACCCTGTTTGGGCTTAGGGACGTTACGCCGCAACCCAGATTTAAAATTTCGTCAGAATGAACAAGGTTTAGCTGAAATAAATGTTAAACAATTAGATATTTTAACTGCGGCAAGCCGCTTGGTGAAACCTGGTGGAGTGTTGGTTTATGCGACATGTAGTATTTTACGCGCGGAAAATCAGGACATCGTTGAAAATTTCTTATCTGAGCATGCCGAATTTGAAATAATTGAGGTTAAGCAGGTGCTTAAGAATTTGGATTTAGCGCTGAAAGATCAGCGCTATTTAGAGCTTAGTCCAGTTACGCATGATACCGATGGTTTTTTTGCCTGTATAATGCAAAAAAGTATTAATGAGCCTACATCGCTTTAAGGTTTTTAGTTAAAATCATAGTCTCGTGTATAAATTTGGAGATATCGATATGTTAGTGATTCAGAGTTTTATCGGGTTTTTCTTTCTGATAGCAATTGCCTTTTTTATGTCAGAAAATAAGAAAGCCATTAATTGGAAGTTAATATTGACTGCATTTATAATGCAAAATGTATTATTTTTGTTAATTCGTTACGTTCCTGTCGTTAATTACCTTTTACAAGGTTTATCTACTGGACTTTTAAACTTTATGGATTATGCCAATGAGGGAGCTGGATTTGTATTTGGTAGCTTAGTGGATAAATCTAAAAATGGTTTTATTTTTGCCTTAGTAGTTGTGCCAACCATTGTGTTTTTTGGCTCGGTGATTTCTTTACTGTATTTCTTTGGAATTATGCAGCGTGTGATTGTGTTTTTGGCTTTTCTATTACGTAAAACAATTAAACTTTCAGGTGTTGAGAGTTTAGTTGTAATTGCCGATATTTTTCTTGGTCAATCTGAGGGACCAATGGTTATTGGACCGTATGTAGCTAAAATGACGCGTTCAGAATTAGCCTGCGCCTTAGTTGCTGGTTTAGCTAATTTGTCTGGTTCAACCTTAGGAATTTATTTAAGTTTCTTAGGTGGTGGTGATCGTGCGCAAGAAATGGTATTTGCCCAATCATTGTTAACCGCAACTTTTATGAATGCTTGTTCGGCGGTAGTTTTTGCCAAAATATTCTTTCCTGAGACTGAATATGACAAGATTATGGATACTTCACACATTAAAGTTGGCGGTATGCAAGCTGATAGCGCAATTGAAGCAATTATGCATGGTGCGTTCACAGGGGTTAAAATCGGGGTTGCGATTTGTGCAGCTTTGATGGCGGTAATTCCTTTAGTTCATGCAATTGATGGTATTTTGATGTGGGTTGGTGGTTTAATCAACATTAATGTATGGATTGAAAGCATGTCGAATAAAGCTTTTGCTGGTTTGTCGCTTGAGTTTATTTTTGGTTTAATTTTTAGATTCTTTGCCTTCTTTATGGGAATTAGCTGGAATGAAACCCTTCAAGTTGGTAGCTTGCTTGGTCAGAAAGTGGCTATTAATGAGTTTGTAGCTTATATGAGTTTGGGGCAAATGAAAGCTGCGGGTTTATTATCGGCGAACTCCATATTTATTTCAACTTTTGCTTTAGCTAGTTTTTCAAATTTCTCATCGATTGGAATTTCATTAGGTGCATTCTCTGCATTAGCACCAGGTCGTCAATCTGATTTAGCAAGTATGGGATTTAAAGCCTTATTTGCTGCGATTATGGCAGGTTTTATGACTGCTACTGTTGCTGGTTTCTGGCATAATATCTTGGGATAGATTTGTTGAATACAAAATAAAAAATGATGGCGGATGCCATCATTTTTTATGATTTAATCAAACACCTTTAAGTGATTTAATGAATTATTTAAGGGACGTTTCAATATGACTATTAAATAAGTCGTATTTAGTGATTGAGCGTTGCTGCTTATATGCGCCCAGATGAATAGTTTAATCTGTGGTAAATAGTTTACTATTTCAGTGTGTTAAGATTACTAAAATAAACTTACTTTTGAGGTGGCTATCTGCTATAATAATGGCACTAAGATGGTTGCTCTAATTTGTTTAATTTAGTTACAGCAACAATAAATAAGTTTTTTAATCAACTGGGAGTAGGCTTTATGAGTCACTATTATTTTTTACCACATCAACGAGTTGATGATATGTTGGATGCTTTAAAGAGCGATGGTTACAATTGTGTAGCACCTCGTCATCATGATGGAGCAATCAATTATGACACTTTGAATAAAGCGTCGGAATTACCTTGGGGTTTTCATGATGAACAAGCACCTGGGCATTATGCAGTTAAAAAAACTGATCATCAACATGCTTTTGGTTTTGTTCTACCAACCACGTCTGTTAAGCCAATGTTATTTAAAGCCAAAGAAAATGTTTGGAAAGTTGCACGCAATGAAGCTGGTAAATTAGCTTTTGAACCAATTGTAGAATTTGATAAAATTGCAGTTTTTGGTGTGCGTCCTTGTGATTTACGTGGAATTGAAATTCAAGATCGCGTATTTATGGGTAATTCATATAATGACGTTCGCTATGTAAAACGTCGTGAAAATCAATTTTTGATTGCTATGAACTGTACAAAATCGCATTCAAATTGTTTTTGTACGGCTTTAGGTGATTCACCACAAGCGGACAAAGGCTTTGATTTGGCGATGACGGAATTAGATGGTGAAGGTTTTGTGGTTGAAATTGGCTCTGAAAAAGGTCGCAAATTAATTGATCAATTGAATTTAGTTGCTTCAAGCGGCGGACAAGCCCAAAAAGCTTTAGCGCGCATTGAATATGCTGCAGATGGTCAAAGAAAAACTTTACCACCGATTAAAGAAGTTGAAGCTAAATTAATGGCTAATCTTGAACATCCACAATGGGATGATGTAGCAAGTCGTTGTTTATCTTGCGGTAGTTGTACCCAAGTTTGCCCAACTTGTTTTTGCCATACTGAACGCGATGAACCAAATGTGCTTGGTACTGAAACCAATCATACGCGCGAATGGGATTCATGTTTCAGCATTGATCATAGTTACACCCATGGTGATACTTACCGCGCTGAACCAAAATATCGTTATCGTCAATGGTTAACCCATAAATTCTCGACTTGGCGTGAGCAGTTCCGCACCAAAGGTTGTGTTGGTTGTGGTCGTTGTGTAACTTGGTGTCCCGTGAAAATTGATGTCGTGGACGAAATTAACGCAATTTGTAAGTAAGAGAGAGAATTATGTTATATACAAATGATGCTTATACGCCATATGAGGCGGAAGTTGTTGAATTTATCAAAGAACATCATGATATTTTTACAATTCGTGTAAAATTTACTGACCCTGAAATGGACAAAAAATACGTTTTCCGTCCTGGTCAATTTAATATGATTTATTTATATGGTGTTGGCGAAGTTGCGATTTCAATTGTAAATGATCGCAATCATCAAGCTGGACGTTTCGAACACACGATTCAAGTGGTTGGTCGGATTACTAAAGGTATGATGAAACTGCAAACTGGTGACAAAATTGGTATTCGTGGTCCATTTGGAACAGCATGGCCAATGGAAGAAGCTAAGGGCAAAGATGTTATTATCGTAACCGGTGGTTTGGGTAATGCGCCGTTAGTTGCAGCTACTGAAGAAGTGCTTAAAAACCGTGAACAATATGGTAAATTAAGAGTCTTGCATGGAATTCGTTCTTCAGATTTATTGATTTATGATGAAATGTACACACGTTGGAATAACTCGCCTGAAACACAAGTTTTAATGGCAACCAGTAATGCTGATCCAGTTGATAATGGTAAATGGACTTGGGGCAAAGGATTTGTGACTAATTTCATTCCTGAATTAGGTGTGGATTATGCTAATTCTATCGTGATGACGGTTGGTCCAGAACCAATGATGATTGGGGTTGCTAAAGCATTTATCGCAGCTGGGGTTAAACCTGAAAATGTATATGTTAGTATTGAACGTAGCATGAAGTGTGCAATTGGTCACTGTGGTCATTGCCAATTAGGCGCTCAATTTGTTTGTAAAGATGGTGCAGTGTATCCGTATCCAGCTTGCGAAGAGTTATTAAAAGTGAAAGGACTATAAAATGTCAGCTCATGATAAATTATTGGGTTTAGCGGCACGTCCTAAAGTTGCCGTACATAAATTTAGTTCATGTGATGGTTGTCAATTGGCATTCATCAATGATGCGGTATCGTTATTGGAGTTATCAACGTTAGTTGATGTTGTCCATTTTGCCGAAGCTGGTCCGTTAGATGAGTTTGCCGAAGTTGAATTGGCAATTATCGAAGGTTCAGTAAATACCAAGCATGATATTCATCGTTTAGAAATGATTCGTGAAAAAGCTAAATACATTATTTGTATTGGTGCTTGCGCGATTACAGGTGGGATTCAAGCTTTGCGTAATTACACCGATGCTAAAGGTCTGCTTGAATGGCAACATGATGTTTACCCACAAGATACAGATGTGATTATTGAGCAAGATTTGTCAACTGCTAAACCAATTAGCGCTTATGTACCGGTTGACTTTGAAATTCCTGGTTGTCCAATTACTAGTGTGCAAATTTTACATGCGGTGCGTTCAATTTTATTTGGCGTTGAGCCAGAGAAAAATGTTGATTCCGTGTGTGTAAGTTGTAAACATGCAGGCGTTTCTTGCGTGACGGTTGCAAAGGGTGAACCATGTTTAGGCCCTGTTACCGCGAATGGTTGTGAGGCATTATGCCCAAGCCTTGGACGTGGTTGCTATGGCTGTTATGGTGCATCTAAATATGCTAATCTTAGTGCAATGAAGAATCAATTGCGTGAAATGGGTTTAACCGAACAACAAATCACTCATAAATTCCAATATATTAACAGCCAAGATGCTGGTTTACAGGGAGAATAACTCATGAGTTTAAATAAAACAACGAAAATTGAAATTCCTATTCTTGCTCGTGTTGAAGGCGAGGGAGCATTGGATTTAGAAATTACTGATGGTAAAATAACTAAATGCGACGTCCGTATTTATGAACCACCACGTTATTTCGAAAAATTTCTTGAAGGTCGTACGCCAAATGAAGTGATTGATGCGGTGGCACGGATTTGTGGTATTTGTCCGTTAGCTTATCAAACAGCTGCAGCAGGTGCGATGGAACAAGTGTTTGGTATTGAGATTTCTCAATGGGCAAAAGACGCACGTTTGTTAATGATGTTGGGTCAATGGATTCATTCTCAATATTTACACGTTCATCTATTAGCCGCGCCAGATTTTCTTGGTTACCGTTCAGGTATTGAAATGGCTAAAGATTATCCAAATGAAGTGTTACGTGGTGTTCGCTTACAACACATTGGTAATGACATTATGAAACTTTTTGGTGGTCGTTCAGTTCATCCAAATGGTATTAAACTTGGTGGTTTCTGGCATTCTCCAAAAGAATCAGCGGTTAAAGCTTTTATTCCTCGTCTAGAAGCAGCGTTGAAAGATGCTGAAGATGTGATAAAATTTGTGTCTACTTTAAAATTTCCAGATGTTACAATTCCATTTACTCAAGTAAGCTTACGTCACCCAACTGAATATCCAGTAATTGCTGATCATATTGTTACTTCAGATGGATTAGAATTTAATGTAAATGAATATGACCAACATTTCCGTGAATTCCATGCGCCACAATCAACGGCATTACATTCAACTACACTAGATGGTCGCCCAATTTTGTTAGGCCCATTATCACGGATTAATTTAAATTTTGATCGTTTACCAAAACATATTCAAGAAATGGCAAATGCAACTGGGGTTCAATTCCCGAGTAATAACATGTTCCATTCTATAATTGCTCGTGCAATTGATGGTTATTGGGCATTAGAGCGTTCTTTGGAGCTATGTAAAGCATACGAATATACCGAAACTCCAAGTGCACCAGAAAAAGTCTGTGCTGGTGATGCCTGGTTTGCGGTTGAAGCGCCACGTGGAATTCAAATTGATCACTTTACGTTTGATGCTGAAGGCAAAGCAACTAAGATTCGCATTTCAGCGCCAACTTCGCAAAACTTGCCATGTATGGAAGCCGATTTACGAGTTGCTTTGGAAAAATTTGGTTTAGATCGTCCTGACCATGAAATTCAATTACACGCTGAAATGGTTATCCGTAACTATGATCCATGTATTTCTTGTTCTGCGCATTTCCTAACCTTAAATGTTACGCGCAAATAATGAAAATTTTGATCCTAGGCATAGGTTCTCCTTTTGCCGATGATCAGGCTGGTTGGTTTGTAGCCGACCAGCTTTCTCATCTGGAGAGCCTGCAAACGTTAATTTCGGCGGGTAAATTAGTTATTGAAGCCGAAAATCGTCCAGGTTTGAGTTTGCTTGATTGGTTACACTACGACTATGAGCAAATCATTTTGGTCGATATGGTTAAAACAAACTTAGCTGAAACCGGGAATATCTATCAATTAAAAGCTCAAGAGATTATTGGTTTCTCTGGAATGTTATCCTCACATAATTTAGGTGTGTCGCCATCGTTGGCATTAGCTGAAGTTTTGGGTATGAATATTCAGAATATTATATTTTGGGGTATTGAAGGCGAACGCTATAAGCCAGAACAAGAAATTAGTGCTGAGATGCTCGCTGCGGTAGCGGTCGTTGTGACTCAGATTGAAGGTTATCTTGGTCGTGTGATTAATGCGCTTTAAAAAATAATATAATTAACTCAGTTTTAAATCATTAAATTGGTAATTTATTTATACACTAACAATATAACTTGTTTTAGAATTTATGTAGAACAAAAGAGCAACATCTAGTTGCTCTTTTGTTCTACTCAGCTGTAAAAAACTTTATTGACAGCTCTCGCATTCTGGATTGTCAATTGAACAGAATTGAGCATCGGTTGCTGGAATATTATTTTCCATATTTGCCCGTGAGCTAAATTTGCCAACTGCGCCATCAGCGGTAACGGCATTTAATTCACCACCGCGTCCAGTTGATTTCTCAGCTGAAGTTGCTGATAATGTGCGTAGATAATAGGTAGTTTTTAATCCACGTTTCCAAGCCAAACGATAAAGTTCGTCTAGTTTACGTCCTGATGGTTGAGACATATACAAGTTTAAAGACTGTGCTTGATCCAGCCATTTTTGACGACGGCTAGCTGCTTCAATTAACCATGCGGTATCCATTTCAAAAGCGGTTGCGTATAATTGGCGGAGGTCACTAGGAATACGATCGATTTTCTCAAGGCTACCATCAAAGTACTTGATATCACTCAACATAACCTCATCCCATAAGCCACGTTGTTTTAGATCTTTAACCAAGAATTCATTAACTACAGTGAATTCACCCGATAAATTAGACTTAACAAAAATATTTTGATAAGTTGGTTCAATCGATGCTGACACGCCGATAATATTTGAAATTGTCGCCGTTGGTGCAATCGCCAAGCAATTAGAATTACGCATACCATAAGTTTTAATTTGTTCGCGTAATGCATTCCAATCCAAAGTACTTTTAGTATCAACTTGGAAATATTCTGGATTATTGCGTGCTTCAGCTAGAAGTTTCAAGCTATCAGGTGGTAAAATTCCTTGTGACCATAAACTACCTTCAAAAGTGGAATAGCGTCCACGTTCACGAGCTAATTCACTCGATGCCCAATACGCATAATAAGCAATCATTTCCATCGATTTATCGGCAAAGTCCACCGCTTCAATTGATGAATAAGGTAAGCGTAAAACATGTAAGCTATCTTGGAATCCCATGAAACCAAGACCAACTGGACGGTGTTTTAAGTTTGAATTGCGCGCTTTAATTACTGGATAGAAGTTAATATCAATTACGTTATCTAACATTCGCATCGCGGTAGTTACCGTTTGGCGTAATTTTTCACTATCTAGACCATTTTCAGTTAAATGATTAACTAGATTTATTGAGCCCAAATTACATACTGCAATTTCATTTTCATTGGTATTTAGCGTGATTTCGGTACATAAATTCGAGCTATGTACAACTCCAACATGTTGTTGTGGTGAACGAATATTACATGGGTCTTTAAAGGTTACCCACGGGTGACCAGTTTCAAAAAGCATGGTTAACATTTTGCGCCATAGTTGTAAGGCAGGGATTTTCTTGCTAACCCGTAATTTACCTTCAGCTGCTAATTGTTCATAAGCAACATAGGCTGTTTCAAAAGCTTTACCAAATTTATCATGCAAATCGGGAACTTCATTCGGTGAAAATAACGTCCATTCACCTTGCTCGTGCACGCGTTGCATAAATAAATCTGGGATCCAATTGGCGGTATTAATATCATGGCAACGTCGGCGATCATCACCTGTGTTTTTACGCAATTCCATAAATTCTTCAATGTCAGCATGCCATGTTTCAAGATAAACGCAGGCTGCACCTTTACGTTTACCACCTTGATTAACCGCAACGGCGGTGTCATTAACCACTTTTAAAAATGGAATCACACCTTGGCTTTTACCGTTGGTGCCTTTAATGTGTGCGCCCATTGCGCGAACTGGAGTCCAGTCATTACCAAGACCACCCGCAAATTTAGATAATAAAGCATTATCTTTAATACCATCATAAATGCCAATTAAGTCATCAGAAATAGTGGTCAAATAACAGCTAGATAATTGTGAATGTAAAGTTCCAGCGTTAAATAGCGTAGGGGTTGAAGACATAAAATCAAAGCTAGATAATATCTTGTAGAATTCAATTGCACGGCGTTCGCGTTCAACTTCATTCAAAGCTAAGCCCATCGCTACGCGCATGAAGAATACTTGCGGTAACTCAATTCGGCGTCCATAAATATGTAAAAAATAGCGATCATAAAGCGTTTGTAAACCAAGATATTTGAATTGGAAATCACGCCGTCCATCCAGTGCAGCACCCAATTTGGCTAAATCAAATTCAGCGAGGCGCGGATCAAGTAATTCGGCTTTAATCCCTTTGTGTATATATTCAGCAAAATAAGTTTTATATAAGTCTTGCATTTCGGCTTGAGTTACTTCACGCCCTAATACTTCATGGCGAATCGTGTGTAATAATAAGCGCGAGGTAACGGTGTTATAAGCTGGTTCGCTCTCAATTAATTGACGCGCGGCTAAAACTACCGATTTAAAGACTTCTTCTTCACTGACGCCGTCATAAATATTTTTAATGCTTTCATCCAAAATTAATTTTGGCTCAACATCTAATAAACCTTCACAAGCGGCTTGAATTACACCATAAAGATGTTTAATATTAATTTCTTTGCGGCTGCCATCAGCATAGGCAACATGAATTTTGTGCTCGGGGCGTTTAACACCATCTAAATCACGTTCATGGCGACGTTCCTCACGATATAAGACATAAGCGCGTGCTACATCATGTTCACCACTGCGCATTAAGGCTAATTCGACTTGGTCTTGAATTTCTTCAATGTGAATTGAACCGCCTTCTGGTTTACGTTGTTGAAGTGCAAAGACGACCAAGTTAGTTAATTGAGCAACTTGATCGCGCACGCTAACTGATGAAAGACTATTTATGCTATGTACACCAATATAAGCTTTGGTGATCGCAACCGCTACTTTACTGGGGTTAAATTCGACAGCTTCACCATTACGGCGAACCACCAAATACATTGAAAAATCACCACTTGGTGCCATGGCTTGCCCATATTGGGTTGCCAACATACTGGCTTCATTACTGAGATTCATATTGTTTAGCCTTTGTTAAGCTTATGTCTAGCTATACTAGATATAGGTTATAAAATTCATTGCAACACTATAGATTGTGTTATACAGAGTGGATTATACCTATTACTGGACAAAATCTCAACTAAACGTTTAGATAAAAAGATAAAAAAACAGGTTGACTTTTGAAAGTGCTGTAAGCACACGGGTTTAAGCTGAGCTCTGCAAAGTAAGCCGCGTAAAAATATTTTTAACCTAGTAGGGGATTAAAAAAATCACTCCAATTAAAGCAGGAGTGATTTTAGTTAAATTCGCTAAATTTTTAAGTTTAGCGTTTATTGCTGCGTTTAGGAGCGCCTCCGCCAAAGAGTGCGGCAACTGACTTTCTAGGTCCAGTATTGCGTCCATCAGCACTGCGTGTATCTGAATGCGTTTTGCCTTGAGAATTTGGCTTGGCACTAGTGTTTGCCGTTGTTGTTGAACGAGTCCGCGATTGTGGGCGACGATCATTGCGTTCGGTAAAAATAGGTGCTGGTAAATTGGCCTTGTGGCGTCCATGTACCACTGGTTTTTCCGCAATCACCTTTGGTGCAAATCTAGGATCAAAACCTTCGACAATCTCACTGGTTATTTTCATGCGCAGTAATTTTTCAATGGCTAATAAATGTTTAGTCTCATCACTAGACACTAACGAAACGGCATCACCAGATTTACCTGCGCGACCTGTGCGTCCAATTCGGTGCACGTAATCTTCTGGTACATTAGGTAACTCATAATTAACCACATGCGGTAAATCAATAATATCCAAACCCCGCGCAGCAATATCAGTTGCAACTAAAACTTGGAGTGAACCATCTTTGAAGTTGGCAAGGGTGCTGGTACGTGCTGATTGGCTTTTATTGCCATGAATTGCCGAAGCAGATAGCCCGTGATCAACTAAATAGGCAGCCAAGCGATTCGCACCGTGTTTGGTACGAGTAAAGACTAAGACTTGATACCAATTGTGCTCTTTAATCAAGTGTGCTAATAACACGCGTTTTTGATCGGTTGTAACTGGGTGAACTTTATGGGTAATTAGTGCTACCGTAGTATTGGGCGCTGAGGCTTGAATTAAGACTGGATCATTCAAGAATTGTGCAGCCAAGGTTTTAATTTCAGGTGAGAAGGTTGCTGAAAAGAGTAAAGTTTGGCGTTTCTTCGGTAACAAAGCTAAAATTTTCTTAATATCGCGAATAAATCCCATATCTAACATGCGATCGGCTTCATCTAAGATCAGCGTTTGAACTTGACTTAAACTAAGCGTACCTTGTGAAATGTGATCTAATAAGCGCCCAGGAGTTGCAACCAGAATATCTACGCGACTACGTAGGGCTTTAATTTGTGGGTTAATACTCACGCCACCAATCATTACCATTGAGGTTAATTTAAGATGTTTACCATAATCGATAATACATTCCTCAACTTGTGCGGCTAATTCACGAGTTGGCACTAAAATTAAAGCCCGAATTGGTGGGCGACCTTCAGATTGACCTTTTACGGATTTATCCGCAAGCATGTGTAAGATTGGAAGGGTGAACGCAGCAGTTTTGCCACTGCCTGTTTGTGCACCAGCAAGGATGTCGCCACCAGCTAAAATAGCAGGAATCGCTTGTTCTTGAATTGCGGTTGGTTCGGTATAGCCAAACTCTGTAACAGCACGGACGATTTCAGTCGCCAAGCCTAATTTTGAAAAAGACATATCTATAATTTCCTAATTCGCTATGGATTAATGTGCATAGCTCTCTAAATTGTATTTGATTTATAATGTTAAACCAATATGTTAAGTGTAATATCCGCAATAAGCGGTACGATATTATTACATAATATTGCACTGAACTAAGATAAATAAGTGAACTAATTGAATATTTGTGTTTAAACATGTTAGAATAGGCATTAAGTTTTATTGAACTTTTTATTAAGAATTTAAAGATAAGCTAAAAGATATGCCGTAACGTATTAAATCTACTGAAGGAATTTTCATGCGTAAAAATATTGAACAGTTTTTAAGCTCTAGCGCATTTGGCGTAATCGGTGCTTCGGCAAATCGGGCTAAATTTGGAAATATGGTGTTGCGCTGTTATCAGCAAAATTCGCGGGTGGTTTATCCAGTTAATCCGCTCTTGGATAAAGTTGAAGGCTTGTCGTGTTTAAAATCCATTAGTGAATTACCGAGTGAAGTAAAAAGTATTTCGGTTATTACACCGCCACAGATTACGGAGCAAGTTGTGGAACAGGCTAATGCTCATGGAATTAAGAATATTTGGATGCAACCGGGAGCTGAAAGTCCGTTAGCGATTAAAAAATGTCTGGATTATGGTATCAATGTGATTGCCGATGGCAGTTGTATTTTAGTGATGTTGGGTTTTCCACACTAGTCGTTAGCAAGGAAAAATTGGCAAATTTCTCGGGCTAACTGGCGTGGATAACGATGTAAGAAGAAATGTCCGCCATCTGGATAGCTGATTAGTTTTGAATTTGGAATTAACTCGTGTAGGATTAAACTGGCTTTAGGATCGGTAACCCAATCATTTTTAGCGACGCTGATTAAACTAGGTAAGTTAATTTTGCGTAATTGATCGTGATCTGAATTCCATGTTGCAACGGCAGTATCTTGGAGTGCTTGTGCGTGTTCATTAAATGGATAAACATAGTGTTTAATTGGTAAAATAGCTTTAGCGAGATATTTGCGTAATTCTAAGGATGGTACACCAGAAAAAAACACCTCGGTTAAACGTTCACGATTTTCTTTATTAGGTTTTTCGCGTAAATTACTGACCAATTGATGTAGGCGACCAAGAGTAAAGCTATAATCGGGTTGACTAACAATAAAAATTAATCCACCAATTAAATGTTGCTGTTGATAAGCGATGGCTTGAGCAATAATCCCACCCATCGACCAACCACAAATTAGCGGTTGTTTGAGACCTAAAGCTTGAATGAAATCTAAACTATCTGTGGCTAATCCAGCCATACTACTTGGATTCGTTGAATTAGTTTGTCCAACCAAGCGATTATCGGGTAAATACAGCGTAAATTTCTCGGCAAGTGCATAAATTAGTTCACTATTCCAATGGAGTAAATTACCCGAATAACCGACCAACATAATTAGTGCTGGACCAGTGCCAAGTGTAACATAACCTGTTTGTCCGTTGGCGGTTTGAACGATTTGATAATCTAGTTGCTCAATTGTCATGCTTGAATCCATTAAAAAAGCTAAGCCATTATCTTAACAGATTTGAGTGGGGTGATTGACTCGCGTAAATCGATGCAGTTAAATAAAAAGCCACCCATAATTAATCTGAGTGGCTTTTAGATAATCAAGCTAAGCAAAGCCTAGCTAAATATTACCAGCTTCTACGTTGTGAATTACCACCACGGAAACCACCGTCTGTTTTTGGTTTGTCTTCTTTTTCTTTAACAACCAAAGTACGGTTTTTATAACTTGTACCGTTTAATGCAGAAATACATGCTTGTGCATCAGTTGCACTTTCCATGTCGACAAAACCAAAGCCTTTGCTTTGACCAGAGTCTCTGTCGCTAACAACTTTAGCAGTAATAACTTTACCGTGTTGTGCGAAAAGTTCTTGTAATTCTGAACTAGTAATACCGAAATCTAAACCGGCTACGAAAATTGATTTTTGCATAGTAAATGCCTTATAAAATAAATACAATAAGAATAAAACTGAATTTTTGATGGCAAGATACTATGAAAATAAGTAAATACTAGCTAGATATGATGTACATTAAAGATTTAATTTTAATTGAGCTTGCATTGTAACACACTAACTTAATTCAGGTAGCTTTATTTGTCATTAGATCAATTTAAAATAGGAATATAACTCTCACAGGTTCAACGAATGATATTTTTGTGCTTGTAAAGCAAATAGATGATTGATAAACACCGATTAATTCATTGATCTAGTCAGCGATTAGGTATATAATAGCAATTAATTTATTTAGCTGAGTTGGAGTTTCAAATGGGTGATTATGTTAACTACATAAAGTATTTTATAATTGCGATATTAGTTATAGCTGCGATTTTCTATGTAAAAGATAAAATTGAGCTGTTCTTGTATCAGCGTTATTTACATAAATTTGGTTCACTACAAGATTATCGGATCAATCATCCAAAACTAATTCAAGCCAATGGTGATGTAATTTGTTATAAATGCAAAAATGAGCAAACCATTCGCGTTACCCATTTTAGGCAATGCCAACGCTGTAACACTATTCTATTTTACATTGATGATGATAAATAATGGCATAGAATGATTATTTTATACCATATAAATTTAATTGTAAAATACTTAAGTTGATTTTTTTAGTAGTATTCCTGAATTAACTGTCGTCTGCTATATAAAAGCCTTTGATGTTAGTTAGTTTTATTTAAGCAAAACTTATTTAATTTATGCTTGTGAAACAATGTAAAGTTACTTAAAAAAAGCAATAGCGGAGCGTTAAGCTCCGTTATTGCTTTTTTAAACGATTAGTGCGGTTATTTAATGATGTCGGAGATATTAAGCATATATGCACCATTCTCGGTTATTAAATTCTCCGCGGGACATGTAAATGTTGAGCTTACATCATCAAATGGGAAAGTGTAACAGGTTGGACAAGTTTTTTTCATCCAGGTTATAGTCGGTTGTACATTATTTACCCAATTTTGATTCGTGATTTGTGGTGCCTTTGTGATATAGGTTGTAACACCTAATGCTTCCCAGTTTACTCCACCACAGGCAAGGGCAGAATTACCATATACACCAGCAGGAATTGAGCCATATGGACTATATGTATTATTCGCACATTGTAATAGATCACCAACGCTGACGCTAGTTTGTCCACTCGGTAATGCTGGAAAGCTGAAAGATTGAGCAAAATTAAATGGCAAGGTGTTGGTATATGCTGTGTTTGACTCAAAGCCATAGATTGTATCTGCAGTTAACCAGCTAAGTGGTTTGCCACAATAACGAGTATAGTTTGTGGTTGGCTCGTTAATAGGGATAGTTGATTCGGTTATCTGTGATGCATTTGCTGGTGTTTGAACAATAAATCCACATTTATAGTTTGAATTAGTACATGCGCTATCGGTTATGCATGATTCAGGATTCTTTTCATATGATACCCAGCGATAATATGAGTTTGATTCACCTGTAATCGTCTTGCCATTAGGGAATGGATAGACATTTATTGATTCAGGAGTGATATTCCATGGTGCAACAGTTAATCCACCTGTTTTATTGCTGTTTTTATTACCTGCAATTCCGCAAGCATAGTAACTGACCGGCAAATTATTCGGACCAAACTCCATTGCGAAGTTTATGCCATTTATGATTGATACATCATAGTAATCCAACCGACCAAACGTCACTTCGGATAGTGTGTTAACTCCAGGTGAGCCTCCAACTCCAGGGCCGCATACCAAGCCACCAGCTTTACCAACACAGGTGGCATTTTCACAGATTCCAGTTGTAGCATCACATTTTGTCCGAGCAAAATAATTTCCAGACCAAATGATTCCTGTTGGATCGCTTTCGCCACTTGAACCTGATATTTGAATTTGAGCAATTCCACCTTTAAGTAATTGGTATTTATTCAAGCAACTGCCATTTACACAAGATACCTGTGGCTGATCATAATAACAATAGTACGGTGCATTTTGCCCTGCAATTATTGATTCACCGCCTTGTAAACATGTCGAACCTATTGGGCACGCATTTTGATTATTGGCTGTTATACCACATTGCGAGCCACCACCTGGTGTACTATTGGCATTAGGCGCTGCTGGAACTACTGCAATTTGAGTTGGGCTAATATAGGCATTAGCGCCACCTTGAGTTATTCCAAGTGCAATACTTTCGTTAGCATTATTAGTAATGGTAATCGTTCGAATCGCATTTTTTTGTGGCTCTACGGTTAAGGTTAGTGGAGCAATTACTAAATTAGCCAAGCCAGATTCAGCACTGGTTATTTTTGCGGTAATGGTGGCTTGTCCCTGAGCTAAACCAATTATTCCAAAACCACAATTAAGACCATTGTTTTGGTATGGTGCATTAGTAACCTGATTTGGTGGGTAGGCTAAAGTGCATTGTACTGAGTCAATATATTGGCGATGAATATTGTCACCGTCATTATATTTGTAGAAACTAATAGTTGACGTATTACTAGACGTAATGCTTAAATTAACATGACCACTCGGAAAAGCAACTTTATTCCAATTTATGAATAATGGCGTGCTCATGCTTTCTGGTATATTGGCAGAATTAGAGCCAAGAGCACTGGTTTGTGTACCTAATTGTAAGGTTCCTTTGTAAATATTTTGATTAGCAGATTCAATAATAGTAATGTTTTTGTATGTTGTAGCTGGTATGCCTGCGAGTATGCTTCCTGCCATATTAGCCGTTAAGGTTAGATTCGGATTGTTAACTTGGTTTTCTGGTAAATAAAATGTGACTGTGCATTCTGGAGCAAAGCTACTTATATTACACGAATTGACGGAATTTCCTCCTGGACCAACGATAGGTTGTGTTGCGGTCACATTAAATACGGCTTGACCTGCATTAATACCAGAACTGAACATTAATCCGCCAGTGACATAAATTTGATAGAAGCCATTTATAGGGTATTTACTAAATTGGGTATGAACAGTTGATGACGATTCTAAAGACGTCGGGTCTTGGAATAATGAACTCTCAACCCCAAGTGCTCCATAATTTATACTGTTACTGACTGTATTAGTTAGTTTTAGTGCAGGAAAGTCACGGCTAACTACATTTAATCCAGTTGTTCCATTTTTTATTCCATACACAGTTATTTGACATGATGGGTAATCTGAATTTAAAGTACAAGTATTAGGTGTAACTCTGGCAATTTCTGGATCATCGACGAAAATAGTTGTAGTATGATTTAATTTATCAGTACTATTATTCAATTGCAAATGAAGTATTTGTACACTACCATTAGTAATTGGCAGACTACTATCTGTATAGTCAAATGATAACGTTCCTTGATTGTTTGATGGTTGCTGTTGATCGGTTGAACTAGATCCGCTGCTACAACCACTAAGTAGTGCCAGTAATGCATATCCACAAAGTAGCAATTTTGCGGGTTTGAGTTTATTTATTTTCATGATATCCTCTTTTTGTATGGAAATCGGTAGTTAATTAGTTGGTGATAACAACAATATTGTATATTATTTACTGCTATGTACTGCAAATTAATTTTAGCGGATGTCAACTCTGTAATCTAATTCTATTTTATATTGACGAAGTGGATAGATTTTATTTTGGTAGCATCCATATAGTCGCTGAGTAAATCTTGTAAATAATGCACAATTACCGCGATGATATACAATTGACAAATACCTTACTATTTTAGTAGAATATATCAATATGAAATGGAGGCAACAAAATGAAAACGATGCGAGCCTGGTTGGCAAAATTATTTTTTGTATGGTTTTGCCACTCAGCGTGTAAAGCTAAATTAGCCCAGAGCGAGCGCGATAAAATTATCAAACTGTCTCAACATGTAGATATGGATGAATATTGAATAACAATAGAACCAGTCATTAAGGCTGGTTTTTTGCTAACTTTTCACATTGTTGTTTGAGGAGTTGAATTAATTCAGTTGGATATATCGGTGGAGTGTTGGCGTCAATTGAACCAAGCGTTAACCAGCGTGCGTTAAAAAGTGCTCCATCGCTTTCTTGACCCTGAAAGTTATCTTTGAGACATACGCTGCTATCTATAAATTTCGCAGCATAAACAAAAATAATTTCATGACCAGCTTGATTATTAAAGGTAAAGAAATTTTCTATGACGCTAATTAGGTTGATATCGGTAATGGCTAAACCTAGTTCTTCAATTATTTCACGCTGAATTGCACGATGATGAGTTTCACCAAAATCCACGCCACCACTTAGTGGGCGTAAATAGAGTTCTTATTAGTGTGGATCAAAGCCTTCGCCCAGCAGAATGCGCCCTGCATTTGAAAATATACACAGAGCTTTGACTTTAATTGACGCTGGTTTTGATGTAGTGGAAGTCGCTTGCATTTTTTACGCCCTATAACTAATTATTGCATCCGATCAACGTAGCTCTTGACCGTCATGGCGTCAATTAAGCGCCCACTTTTACCTGAACTATTTAAAAACACCATTACAATTGGGCGATTATCGACAATGGCATAGAGCACTAAGCAGTGTCCAGCTTCATTAATGAAGCCAGTTTTAGATAATTCAATTTGGAATGAGTTACCGCGCACGAGTGCATCACTATTCACGTAACGATGAATGTAGCGTGGACTTAGCATTACATCCGCACTTTTGGTAGTTGTGTCTTCACGAATTAATTCATATTTAAACGCAGCTTGCACCATTTTGGATAAATCGGTGGCAGTGGATTTATTGTTTACAGTCAAACCAGTTGGATCATAAAATTGAGTATTATTCATGCCTAATGAGTGCGCTTTGGCATTCATTTTTTGGAGGAATTCTTTCATCCCACCAGGATAGGCGGTGCGCGCAATTGAATTTGCTGCACGATTTTCTGAGGACATTAAGGCTAATAAGAGCAAATCACGGCGACGTAATTGCATACCAACTTTAAGTCGTGAAGAAGTGTTTTTTAAATTGTCCACGTCATCTTGAGTTATTGTAATATATTCGTTCAAATCGCGTCCTGCATCGAGCATTACCATTGCGGTCATTAATTTAGTGATTGATGCAATTGACAGAGAAACCTCTGGGTTTTTACTTACAACAACTTGATTGGTGTTTGCATCAAGTGCATAGGCAGAATAAGAATATAACTTAGGTATGCGGTTTGTTGCGTTAGTTGGTTGAGAGCTTGAGCTAGCTTTTTTAGTTTTATGTTTTTTTGTCGCAGGTTTGCTGGGTTTAGTCGTTGTGCTGGTCGTTTTTGGTGCAACTGCATCCAGAATTGGATCTGAAGTTTGCGTGGCTGCTACGGCAAAGCTAGAGAGGGTAATGCTTAAACAGGTCAATAATATTTTTTTCATGTAAGCTGAATTCCTAATGTGATATTTGTGCTATTTTAACGCGGCTATGTTTCCTGATGGAAGTTAGGGCGAGTTGAGCTTGGTTGCTTTTTAGGTTAAGTAATTATTCTTTTTTTGAGTTTTAGTATTTCTCGGGCGTAATTTTAAATGAATTTGGCAAGTTAGGTAAAAAAAAATACATAGCAAGTGGTGATTATTATATACTTACTAGTTATAGTGGGATATAGTATGCGTTAAATATTGCGCTTAATCCGCTAAAAATTAGCCTGAGTTAGGGAATTAATTAAATTAAAATAGCCTGATTTTTTACAGAAAAGTAAAATTTATTTAGAATAAATCGACATAATAATATAAACAAAGGGAAATAGGATGCCACAAACTAAGTTTAATACCGTTCGCGATTTTTTGCGTTATGCGGTATCAGAATTTCGCAAAAATAATTTATTTTTCGGTCATGGGACAACTAATGCTTACGATGAGGCGGTGTGCCTGATTTTGCAAAGCTTGCATTTGCCGATTGATCAGCTTGAACCATATTTAGATGCGCAATTATTAGATGAAGAAAAAAGTTTAATTTTGGCACGAATTAAGCAACGTGTTGAAGAGCGTATTCCGTTGCCGTATATTACCAATGAAGCTTTTTTACAGGGTTATAGTTTTTATGTCGATAAACGAGTGATTATTCCGCGCTCATTTATTGCCGAAATTATTTTAAATGATAAATTAATGCCATGGATTGAGCATCCAGAATTGGTGCATAGCGCGCTTGACTTATGCACAGGCAATGGCTCTTTGGCAACAATTATGGCAGATTATTTTTACGATGCCGAAGTTGTGGCTAGTGATATTTCGGATGATGCACTTGAAGTAGCTAAAATGAATTTCAAACGCAATCAGGTGAGTGAGCAAATTACGCTGTTAAAATCGGATTTATTTAATGAGCTTGAGGATTATCAAGGGCAATTTGATTTGATTGTAACCAATCCACCGTATGTCGATAAACGCCGCATGTTAAGTTTGGCGGATGAGTATAAATTTGAACCAGGCTTGGCTTTGGCTGGTGGCGAAAGCGGTTTAGAATTGGTCGAAGCTATTTTGCATGAAGCTAAATACTATTTGAGTGAATTTGGTGTCTTAATTGTTGAAATGGGTGATAATCGTTTTGAATTAGAAGAACTTTATCCAGATTTGCCTTTTACTTGGTTGGAAACGATTAGCGGTGATGGTGTAGTTTTTGTTTTAACGCGGGCAGATTTAGCCGATTATTTTGATTAGAGTGCGTTTATGTTAAATTATGATTTATATATTTTTGATTGGGATGGTACTTTAATGAATACCACTCAAACGATTGTAGATGGTACAACTCATGCGTGTAAGGTCTTGGGCTTAAATGTAATTAGTGATGATTTAGCGCGTTCAATTATCGGTAAAAGCTTTATTGAAGTTGTGACGGATATTGTGCCAGAGTTGCGGGGTAATCCTGAATTATTACAAAAATTTGCGGCAATTTATGAGCAATATTTAAATGACCATACCTTAGATAATCCCGTATTTATGCATGTCAAAGAAACCTTGGATAAATTAACGACTGAGGGCAAATTTCTTACTATTGCCACTGGGCGCTCGCGTGCGATGCTTGATGATATTTTGGCTGGTACTGGTTATGGACATTATTTTATGTTAACCAAAACAGCCTGCGAATGTTTTTCTAAACCGCATCCGCAGATGATTGAAGAAATTCTTGAGTTTACTGGTGTGAATAAGGCTAAAGCAGTGATGATTGGTGACACTTCGCATGATATTCAGATGGCACATAATGCGGGAATTGATGCAATCGGGGTTAGTCATGGAGCGCAAGACCACGCTGAATTAGCTGCATGCAATCCACGCTATCTGCTGAATAATATCAGTGAACTCTATGCGTTATTGGCGTAATTGATGCATAAATTAGCCGTGATTTTATATCAGCCAGATATTCCCCAAAATACAGGCAATATCATTCGTTTATGTGCTAACACTGGGGTAGAACTGCATTTGGTTAAACCACTTGGTTGGGGTAGTATGAATGATGCTAAGCTGCGCCGTGCTGGGTTAGATTATCATGAATACACTAATTTGGTTATTCATGAATCGTGGGAGAGTTGTCGCGCGTACTTTGCGGCACGTCCAATTTGGGCAATTGAAACCGATGGGCGCAAATACTATCATCAAGTTGAGTATAGTTCGGATGCCGTATTGTTATTTGGCTCAGAAACACGTGGTTTACCACAAAGTATTTTGCTTGAGTTAAGTATGGAACAGGTGGTGCGTTTACCAATGCAACCCACACAACGGAGTTTAAATTTATCTAATTCTGTGGCGATTGCGGTGTACGAAGCTTGGCGTCAATTAAGTTTTATTGGTGGGATTTAGCACTTATTGTGAATGTGTATGAGTGCTTTAATTTGATAATCATTAATTTAATAATAACGATAATGGTTAAATAAGCATTTTATTTAACTGTAGTTTAATCATCGGGAGGCTAAATTAGTGCAGAGAATTACAACGAAAATAATTATTGGAGTTCTGTTGATAGGTGGGATGCAAATTAGTCAAGCACAAACTACAAAACATCATTCAAATTCAGCGTCAAAGCATAAAGTCCAGCAAAAGAGAATCATCACCAAAGCACATAGTGATGATTATATGGATGGAACGGCAAGTTATTATGCGAGAAAATTTGCAGGACATAAAACTACTAGTGGACATCGTCTTGACATGGATGGATTTACCGCGGCTCATCCAACGCTTCCAATGGGAACCAAATTAAAAGTCACTAATTTACGCAATAATAAGATTGTCTATGTTGAAGTTAACGATCGCATGCCAAAATCTAGTGGGCATGTGATTGATTTAACCACTGCCGGCGCACAACAAATTGGAATTAATGGTCTTGGTCAAGTCCATTTGGATGTTATTGAGAATGGCGTGTTTAATAACGTAATCAATGGTGAAATTTCTAAGGTATTAATTTCTGCAAATCCGTTATTGTCTGAGAGTCAAGCACTAAGTATTGCTAATCAATATACCGTATCAACAAGTAATTCTGAGTCAAATAGTCAAACTACAAAGGATGCAACTAATTAATGGATAAAAAATTGAAAATTATTTTTGCGGGAACACCTGAAATTTCGCGGCTGGTACTGGCTAATATTTTGAGCTCGGGTTTTCAAGTTGATTTGGTCTTAACGCAACCTGATCGTCCAGCTGGGCGGGGTATGAAATTAACTCCATCACCAGTTAAACAATTGGCTTTAGAGCAAGGCATTGAAGTTTTTCAACCTTTGGGATTTAGAAAAGATCCGCAAAATTTAGCTAAAATTCGTGAACTCGCTCCTGATTTGATCGTAGTTGTGGCGTATGGTATAATTTTACCACAGGAATTATTAGATATTCCGCGCCTAGGTTGTGTAAATATTCATGTTTCCTTGCTACCGCGTTGGCGTGGTGCAGCACCAATTCAACGTGCAGTACTGGCTGGCGATGAGCATAGCGGAGTTACAATTATGCAGATGGACGCAGGTTTAGATACTGGTGATATGCTAATTGTTGAAAAAATAAAATTATCTGATACAGAAACTTCTGCAAGTTTGCATGATAAACTTGCTCAGATTGGGGCACAAAAAGTTGTTGAATTTTTGCAAAATCCAGAGCAGTATGTACCTCAAGTGCAAAGTGAGGATGGTGTAAGTTATGCACATAAATTAGATAAAGAAGAGGCACGGATTAATTGGAGCGAAGAGGCTTGCGTAATTGAACGTAAAATTCGCGGCTATAACCCATTTCCTGGAGCCAACAGTTATTTAGATGGTGTGTTGCATAAATTTTGGAGTGGTGAAGTTTTACACATTGAACATAATGAGTCGCTGCACGGAACTATTTTGCGCGCGAACGCTGATCAATTATGGATTGCCTGTGGTGGACAGAGCGTTTTGGCAATTAATGAAATTCAAGAAGCTGGAAGTAAGCGTAAAAATACTGCGCAATATTTGCAAAATAAGCCAGACTTAGTTGGCAAAATTTTCAAAAGTGAGAATTTATCATGAATAATGAAATTAAAACTTATGCCTTGATGGCGGCAATTATTGCCTTATTTGTAGTGATTGGCGGATTAATTGGCGGTAAGAGTGGCATGCTATTGGCATTGTTATTTGGTGGTGCATTAAATTTCTATGCTTATTGGAATTCGGCTGATATGGTACTGAAAATGTATCAAGCTCAAGAAGTTAGTCCACATAATGCCGCTGACTTATATCAAATGGTAGCTGAATTAGCCAGTCGTGCCAATTTGCCAATGCCTAAAGTATATGTGATTAATGAAGATCAAGCCAATGCTTTTGCAACTGGACGTAATCCTGAACATGCGGCGGTTGCGTTTACCACCGGGATTATGCGGGCTTTAAGCTATGCCGAATTACGTGGTGTTGCGGCGCATGAATTATCGCATGTTAAGCATCGCGACATTTTACTTTCAACTATTTCGGCAACTGTGGCAGGAGCTATTTCGGCGGTGGCAAATATGGCGATGTGGTTTGGTGTGCGTGACGAAAATGGTAATCGCAATTGGATGGCAGGCCTATTAATTGGGATTTTTGCACCCTTAGCCGCCGCAGTAATTCAAATGGCGATTTCACGCTCACGTGAGTATTTAGCTGATCAAGGTGCGGCTGAGTTAACCAATGATCCGTTGGCATTAGCTTCTGGCTTACGTAAAATTGAAAGTATTGCGCGTGGGGTACAGTTTCAAACTGCAGAAGAGCATCCTGCTACCGCACAAATGATGATTATTAATCCTTTATCTGGTTCGGGTAGAGATAATTTGTTTTCCACGCACCCAGCGACAGCTAATCGAATTATGCGTTTGGAAGATATGGCACGTCGCTTGGGGCAATTAAATTAACAGAAAGGTTTTATGATGAATAATAAGTACAAACTAAGTAAATTAACAGTAGTCTGTTTAACGGCACTGGTTTTAAATGCTTGCACGGCATTAGTTGTGGGTGGAGTTGCAGCAGGTGCAACGAGTGGTGCTGCAGTTGCGAGTGATCCGCGTAGTTCAAGTGGAGTTTTTGATGATCAAGGCTTGCGTAGTAAAGTTGCGGATGCAATTAATGCAACTATTCCTGGTAATAATGTTGAAGTTACAAGCTATGATAAAAACATTCTTTTAACTGGGCAAGTGTTAACTAATGACAATAAATTAAAAGCCGAACAAATGACACGTCAAGTACCAAATGTTAATAAAGTTTATAACCAAATTGAAATTGGCGCCAGTCAAAGTGCTTCGCAGACGAGCAAAGATGCATACTTAACTTCAGTTATTAAATCAAATATGCTGTTTTCAAAAGGTGTTAGTAGTAACGATGTGAAAGTTGTAACAAGTAATGGTACGGTTTATTTAATGGGTATGATTGATCCATATCAAGCCAAGAAAATGACCCAAGCGGCGCGCGAAGTCGATGGTGTTAAAAAAGTAGTGGCTTTATTTGAACTCCCTCCTCAATAATCAATAGGAAAGATTATGTGTAAATTATTAAAAATAATGTTAATTAGTGGTGGCTTATTAAGTGGCTTAGTGGCTTGTGCAAATAATACTTCACTAACCACGCCAGATAAATCTACGGTTGAGGCGCCTGCTTCAATTGATGATAGCTCAATTCAATCTAAATTATCCGCGAAATATTCAAATAGCGATAATTTCCCGAATAGTAATATTTATGTGGATGTGTTTAATCGTACGGCTTTACTAACTGGACAGGTTAAAGATCAAGCCCAAAAAGATTTCGCAGAAAATATTGCACGGGGTTATCCTGGTGTGGTGAAAATTTACGATTATGTTGATGTTCGTTTGCCATCTTCGTTTAGTGCGCGGAGTAAAGACTCAATGATTACAGCGCAACTTAAAACCCAATTATTTGGTGAACCTGGGGTTCCTAGTGGTGGTGTAAAGGTTGTGACCACGAATGCGGTAGTGTATATGCTGGGTGTGGTTAACCAGGATCAGGCTGAGTCGGCAACTCGAATTGCTGCTAGCGTGGGTGGTGTGGATAAGGTCGTAACGTTGTTTGAATACCTGAATTAACTTTACAACAATCTAGGTTAGGGTAAGCTATGCATCCACATAAACAAATTGGTGATGAGGCGGAAGATCGTGCCTTGGATTATTTGCGCCAGCACGGGTTGTATTTAGTTCAAGCTAATTTTTTCTCACGTTTTGGAGAGATTGATTTAATTATGCGTGATGCGGAGGGCTATGTTTTTGTTGAAGTTAAACAGCGTAAAGCGGGGCTGAATCATGCAATTGAAAGCATAACTCCAGCCAAGCAACGTAAATTAGTTCAAACCGCACAATATTTTTTAATGAAATTAGGCAAAGAGGTTAATTGTCGCTTTGATGCGGTGGTGTTAGGTGCGCATGATGAAATTGAGTGGCTTAAGAATATTATAATTTTGTGAATTAAAGAATGAGATTCTAAGCGGCATGTAGATATAATTTTGGAGGTGAAAATGGATATTAAACAGTTGATTCAAGATAACTTTAGTCAAAGTATTGCAACCAAACAGCAAGCACAATTAACCATGCTTGAGCCAATCGCGGATGCTGTTAATTTGATTGTTGCGGCATTTAAAAATGGTAAAAAAATGTTGATTTGCGGTAATGGTGGGTCGGCGGCTGATGCGCAACATTTTGCGGCAGAATTCACTGGGCGCTTTGAAATCGAACGTACACCGTTGCCTGCTATTGCGTTGACAACGGATACTTCGGCTTTAACTGCGATTGGCAACGATTATGGTTTTGAGGTGGTTTTTTCTAAGCAAGTTGAAGCACTTGGACAAGCTGGGGACATTTTATATGCAATTTCAACTTCAGGTAATTCGCTAAACGTGCTTAAAGCAATGGAAGTTGCGCGCGCAAAAGGCATGGATGTTATTGCGATGGTAGGACGCGACGGTGGAAAAATTGCCCAGCAGTTAACAGGTAAAGATGTTAATCTGTGTGTGCCTGTTGAGCGTACTGCGCGGATTCAAGAAGTGCACTTACTAACCCTACATACTATTTGTGATGCGGTTGACACCTTGATGTTTAAATAATAAATCCAGCAATGTTGTTGATTAATTAAGTTTGAAATAGCTAAAGTATTCTCAGAATACCTTAGCTATTCGGTTGAATATTTAATACTTAGAATAAATGGACTAATTTATGCAACGCTGGATTAAAATTGGTGTTTTGTTAACTTGTAGTCAATTAGCGCTGGCTAATGACTTGATCAGTGCTTTCCCAATGGAAAGTTATAACCAAAATGTTGCAAGTTGGATTAAGCCAACGGATCTAGATTATGATAAACCTTTGCTGTCTAAAGAATATCAGCAACAACGTTATGCTGAATTTTATCAACGTTATTATGCGAGCAGCGCTGAAAGTTCCTTATCTCCATGGGGCAGTAGCTATGTTAATTTGCTCTTGTCTCAGTCTGAAAATCAAAATATTCTTACTCAAGAATCACAAATAATTACTGAATTTAAAACTAATCACCTGACTAATCCCAAAAAAATCGCTTATGGTGAGAATTATCGTCCATATGATGCGCGCTGGTTTGCCAAAATTAGTGCCAATATGGATTTGGCAGGTGTGACTTCGCTAAAATATTCAAGTAGTAATCGCGCGATTGCCGTGGATAATTTATTCGTACGGACATTGCCAACCATGGATCCGCTTTTTTACAGTTCCAAAATTGCTGGTGAGGGTTATCCATTCGATAATCTCCAAGAAACTGCGCTGTTTATTGGAATGCCGCTGTATATAATTAAACAAAGTTTGGATAAAGAGTGGTCATTAGTGATTGCATCCGACGATATTGGTTGGGTGAAAACAGCTGGTTTAGCTCGGGTTAATGATAGATTTATTAAGAATTGGCAAAAAGCTGCTCAAGCTGGTGTAATTGCAATTACTCAACAAAGCGCATTGGTGGATAAATTGGGGAGATTTAGAGCAGTGGCTTATAATGGTATGAGCTTGCCGTTAAGTAAGCGAACTACCGCAAATTATGAAGCATTGATTCCAGTAGCTAATCTACAGCGTGAGGCACAGATTCTACCCGTGATAGTACCAAAATCAGCTGCAGCGGTGATGCCGTTGACGTTAACGCCACACAATATTGCGACTATTATGCAATCGCAAATTGGTAAACCTTATGGTTGGGGTGGGATGTTTTTTGATTATGATTGTTCAGCAGAAACTAAAGCCTTGTTTACCCCATTTGGGATTTATTTACCGCGTAATTCACAATTTCAATCGAATGCGGGTAAAACCGTCGTTTTGGATCAACTTTCTAGTGCTGAGCGTGAGCAATATTTAATTGAAAATGGGCATAAATTATTGACCTTGGTACAAATTCCAGGGCATATTATGCTGTATATTGGTAATTATGCTAATCCAAATTCGCTTAATCATGAAACTATTGCAATGAGTTATCAGAATATTTGGGGTTTACGTACCCGTGAAAATAACTCGCGTGCGGTGCTAGGCGGTGCGGTGATTTTTCCGCTCTTAAGTCAGTATCCTGAAGATCCGCAGTTGTTATCTTTTTATGATCAAGCTGCTCGAGGTAAGTTTAGGTTAATTTATTTAGATCAAGTCTCGGATAAGTAATTAAAATCTAAGCGTGTGAGTAGTTTCTCATTTAGTGCGAATAATTTATTTAGGATTAATTATGAATTGGCTGAAAATATTAAATAACCCGAATTTAATTCAAACGGGGATTTTAATTGATGGTGTGTGGTTAACTGGTGAACGTGAACTGTTTGCGGTAACTAATCCGTTTGATGAGCAAGTTATTGCGCAACTTGCAAAGGCTACGCCACAAGACTTAGCTGCTGCAGTTATCAGTAGTCAGAATGCGTTTAATCATTGGCGGCAAATTACAGCGAAAGAACGCAGTAAAATTTTGCGCTGCTGGTATGATTTAATTGTCGCAAATGCCGATGATTTAGCGTTGATTTTAACGCTGGAACAAGGTAAACCTTTAGCTGAGGCTAAAGGCGAAATATTGTATGGCGCGAGTTATTTAGAATGGTATGCTGAAGAAGCGAAACGTTTAAATGGTTATAGCGTGTCGGCGAATAATTCACAGCACAGAATTATGGTAAATCTTGAGCCAATTGGTGTGTGTGCCGCAATTACGCCGTGGAATTTCCCGAATGCGATGCTGGCGCGCAAAGTTGCACCAGCTTTAGCTGCTGGGTGTACGATGATTGCCAAGCCCGCCAGCCAAACGCCGTTATCTGCGAATGCGCTCGCTTATTTAGCCTTAGAAGCTGGTGTTCCAGCTGGGGTGTTTAATGTTTTACACGGACATAGTGGACAAATTGGTGAATTTTTGTGTCATAACCTACAAGTACGTAAATTAAGTTTTACTGGCTCGACCGAAGTTGGGATTTGGCTCTATCAAAATTGTGCAAATTCAATGAAAAAACTCTCTTTAGAATTGGGAGGGAATGCGCCATTAATTGTTTTTGAAGATGCTGATTTAGAGGTGGCGGCTAATGGGATTATGCAGAGTAAATTTCGCAATAGCGGGCAAACCTGCGTCTGCTCAAATCGTATTTTGGTTCATGAATCAATTAAAGATGCCTTAATTGCAAAACTTCAGCCACAGATTGCGCGCTTAAAATTAGGCGATGGTTTAGATGCTACAACCAGTAATGGACCGTTGATTGATAATAAGGCCATGATACATGTTCAAAGTTTAGTTGCCGATGCGCTGGCTAAAGGTGCTCAGTTGCTCTGTGGTGGACAATCTCGTGCCGATCTTGGGGTGAATTTCTTTGAACCAACGTTAATCGATTGTCATCATTCAAACGTACGGATATTTAAAGAAGAGATTTTTGGACCTGTTTTAGCCATTTATACGTTTAGTGACGAAACCGAAGCGCTAGAATTAGCTAATCAAACGGAATATGGTTTAGCGAGTTATGTATTTACTCAGGATATTGGACGTATTTATCGCATGAGCGAGCAATTGGCTTATGGGATGGTTGGTGTAAATACGGGCTTAATTTCTGCTGAAAATGTACCATTTGGTGGTGTCAAGATGTCGGGACTTGGGCGAGAGGGTGGTAGCTCAGGGATTAAAGAGTACTTAATTGAAAAGTACGTCTGTCTAAATCTTTAAATTAAATGCCTACCTGTGTCAAAAATGAGGTAGGCATCAACTTTATGCTTATGCGCTAGCATGGGCTTTAACAAAATCTAAAACTTCCTGTGCATGTCCTTCAACTTTTACTTTATGCCACTCTTGGATTAAATTACGCTTTTCATCAAAAACAAATGTGCTTCGTTCAATTCCGCGTACTGCTTTACCATACATGGTTTTATCGCGCATAACATTAAATAAATTACACACCGTTTCCTCAGGATCGGCAAGTAATTGATGCTGTAAGGTATGTTTTTTTTGGAAATTACAATGAGTCACATGTTTATCGCGTGAAATCCCCAAAACTTCAAACCCTGCTGCCTTAAATTCGGGATAGAGTCGGCTAAAGTCTTGATTTTCAACGGTGCAACCAGGAGTATTGTCGCGCGGATAGAAAAATAAAACTACCGGTTTATTTAATTGGCTGAATGTAAATTCGCCACCTGTGGTGATCGGTAATGTAAAATCCATTGTTAACGCCTTTCTTATAAAGAGTTACATGATATAAAATTATCTACAACTAAATTTTTATCTTCTGCATTTTCTTCATTTAGTTTATTAATAAATGACCGAATTTTTTCTTTTAAAACAGGTAGATTTATTACTGATTTTCCATCTTCTGTTTTAATCAATTCAGTTTTTTCCAGATAACCGTCGGTATTCATGCTAATAAAAGTGTTATTTTTTATAATGGCTTCGTGGACAATGCCACACCTTAAATTATCGTATAATTTATTGCTATCATCCTCAGAGATATCTAACTTATTTGTACATATTTTTTTAAATCTTTTGCCAACGTCGCGAGTCTTGTAGATATACATTCCTAACGCATCAATTACCGCTGATAATAGTGTTGCAATCGCAAATGAATATGTTTCTTTATTTTCTAAAATTAGCTTTTCAGCAGGATCTAAATATTGTTCTGTTAGTCTTTTAATTATATGATTGTATATGTCTTCTCTGTCCTTTTCGCTAAGTGGCTGTTTTCGTATAAGATCTTTGAATTTCTCAAACTTTATCTTGGAGTTAAAGCGAAGAATATCATTTATTCTCATTAGAGTTCTCCTTAAAAATATTCGACGCCAATCGCTTTACGCACTTCTTATAAAGTTTGGGCGGCAACTGCTTTGGCTTTAAGTGAGCCTTGGCGGAGTATTTCCATAACAGCGGCTTTATCTTGAGCAAATTCGGCACGGCGTTCGCGAATTGGACCAAATTTAGCCTCTAATACTTCGAGTAAATAACGTTTTACTTTCATGTCACCCAGACCGCCACGTTGGTAATGAGCTTTCATTTCTGCTACTGCGGCTTTATCGGTTGCAAAAATATCTAAATAGGCAAATACCATATTTCCCTCGATTTTACCTGGATCTTCAACGCGAATATGTTCAGGGTCGGTAAACATCGACATAACTTTCTTTTTGAGCGTATCGGCATCATCACCCAAATAAATGCAATTACCTAATGATTTACTCATTTTGGCTTTGCCATCGAGACCAGCTAAACGTGCGTTGGTTGAGAGTAGGGCTTTGGTTTCAACCAAGACATCTCCGTAAATATTATTAAACTTGCGCACAATTTCATTGGTTTGTTCAATTACGGGTAATTGATCTTCACCAACTGGCACTACGGTAGCTTTAAACGCGGTAATATCTGCCGCTTGCGAGACTGGGTACATTAAAAAACCAGCTGGAACTTCTGCGCCATAGCCTTTTTGTTGCATTTCGCTTTTGACGGTTGGATTGCGTTGTAAACGTGCCACCGAGACTAAATTAAGGTAAAACATGGTTAATTCATTTAGCTCTGGAATTGCCGATTGAATAAAGAGCGTGGTTTTACTTGGATCTAAGCCAACCGCCAAATAATCTAGTGCTACCTCAATTACATTTGAGCGTACTTTGTCAGGATTGTCGGCATTATCGGTTAAGGCTTGCATATCGGCAATCATAATAAATTGCTCATGGCTGTCTTGTAAGCGCACTCGATTTTCTAATGAGCCAACATAGTGTCCAAGGTGAAGTTGTCCAGTTGGGCGATCGCCAGTTAAAATGATAGGTTTATTTTGTGTCATTTAGTGCTTCCTCTTGAGCGGTTTCTTGTTCTTCAGCTTCAACAAATTCGCTAATCCATTGTTCCCATAGTTCAGGCGTTTCTAGGCTAATTACGCCCATTTTGCCACTGCGGAAATCCTGAATTACTATTTCGCTAATTTTTTGGCGGTCAATTTTGCCACCAGCAATCATACAGCCTCGTTTGTTGGCTAATAAATCCAGCAAATTATCTGGACTTAAAGTTAAATGTTCGGGTTTTAATTTATAGCGAGCGCTAAATCCTGCTTGATATTTGCTAGTTTGTAAGAGCTCAATTAGATATAAAGCTAATAATTCTTCATCTAAAGCATTGCGCCCAATACTATTACAAATGGCTAAATGATAGCCAATTTGTGGATAACGTATTTTTTGCCACATCATACCTGGTGTATCAAAAATAACAAAAGTGTCATTTAAGTATAAGCGTTGATTGGCTTTTGTTACTGCAGGAACATCTCCAGTTTTAGCCGCTTTTTTACCGACTAATTGATTAATTAAGGTTGATTTACCAACATTGGGAATCCCTGTAATCATCACGCGTAAAGGCTTTTCAAAGCTTGTGCCTCGTGCTGGTGCTAATTTTTTACATAACTGGATAATTTTATCACGTTGTTTTTTATTGTCTTTATCGCCAAGTATTGCGAGGGTATTCTCTTGTTGGTTAAAATATTCCAGCCAAACTTTGCTAACTTCTGGATCCGCTAAATCGCTTTTATTTAAAATGCGGATGGTACGCTTAAAGCGAATGATATTTTGAATCAATGGATTGCAGCTTGAGAATGGTGCGCGTGCATCAAGTAATTCAATTACGATATCAATTTCTTCGCTAAGTTCTTGAAGTGCCTTTTTGGCCTTGTTCATATGCCCAGGAAACCACTGGATTGCCATATTCTGTCCTTTGTGTAAATTAGCCAAGATTTTACCATATTCTGCGTGACCACTCGGCTGGAACTAAGTTGGTATTTAGTAGCGTAGCGGTTTAAGTTTATAAATGTCCGAAAAATTGGACACTTTGCTGCTGTTAGAATGATGCATAAAATGTTATAATATACCTCTTATCCTGTTGGAATACAAATATTTAAAGGGGTCGTATGAATAATTTGAAAGTCCTAGCTGCCTTAATTGGTGTCGGGCTAGTCGGTTGTAGTAGTTTTGAAAGTAATTTGTATAGTAAAAACACCGATCATAGTAAAATTTTACCAAGTTATGTTTCGGCTGATAATAAAGGCATTAGTGCTGACGCAGTTGACTTTGTTGAACAATTAGATGATGCCGATTTAATGGTAACTAATTCAGCTCCAGTTTTAAGCATAACCGAGTCTAACACTGTTTCGTCTTGGAAAATTAATAATAATTTTGATGCTAGAAAGTCACTAAATTTACCAGTCTTAGATGTTAATTATCAAAACAGTGATTTGGCGTATTATCCATTATTAAATGCAAATTTGCAATTATTAATTCCAGCAAGAATGACGCCAACACCAGCGGAGTCAAGTTTAAATTACTTGTATTCTCCAGTTGGCTTAAATCCATCTCAGTATAATCTTAGAGAGTTACAACCTGATAATCTACAGGCTGCATTATTAAATTTTGCATTTTTAAATGCACACAAAATGCTGGTGGCTCATTTAGATCCTGATATAGTTAAAACGCGCCTTGAGTACTTAGATGTAGCCAAAACAAGTTTGGAAACCATGTATTCAAATGATGCAACCTTGCGTCCTAAATTTGAATCAGCCGTGGCTTTTGGCGTATTTGAGATTAAAAATTTTAATGTGTTATTGTATGTAGCAGCGTACGGCAAAGGCGTTATTTTTGATAATAAAAATAAGCAAGTTATTTATATGGATACGGTCAGAAGTGGAACTGGACCAGGTCTTGGTTATGAATCGTTATATTTAGTTTTTGTCTTTAAAAATGAAATGGCATTGAGCCAATTTATCGGTGCCAAAGGTGGTGGCGGTGATATTGGTGCATCGGCAACTTTAGGCGTTTTAGGTGAACAAATTTCATTTAACCCAGAAATTGCGGTTTATCAACTCTACAAAAATGGTTTTGATTTACAAGCCAACTGGGGTGGAACAGTTTATTTTCCAGCTCCGTCATTAAATGACTAAATTTATTGATCTATAATGAGTTTAGTTTCATTTGATCAATGTGTAATATGACTTTATGATTTAATAGACTACTTGTATTTAATCTTCATTTATTTTGTCTTTGTTGGTATGGATTTTTACTCTTCTATGCCAACAAAGAGTCAATGTCTCGTCTTAAGATGTTTAAGCGTTGATTTGTTTTATATAAATAAGACTACGTTAGTAGTCTTATTTATATATGCCTTCTTTCCAATGACGGCGGCATAAATTTATAATATATTGTTTTTATTGAGTTTATTTGATGGTGCTAAACTTGGTGGGTATAAAGGTGGGTATAAAAAATCTGATTTGCTCTATAAAAGCAAAAAACCACTAACTATTTGATTAGTGGCTCTTTGTAGCAAATAGATTAAGAGTTAATTAATCTGGCATAATTTTACCATAGCTTTAACTTCTTAGTGAACCATAAGCTTTAATAATCCAGCAATTGCCACCACTCCAGCTATACCAGTTCCTAAAATCCAGCGGATAAGCTCATTCTTAAGTCTTAGTTCTAATTCCCGTAGATCTTGCTTTGTAGCTGTTTCATTTTTTTGCTTATCTTCTAAGTCTGTTGCAATAGTAGCTATAGCAGTAATTTGCTCATCGCTAAATTTAGCTTCTTTTAGCTTTTGAATATAATCAATAGTGTGCATGATTTAACCCCCATTAAATGTGTACTAAGTGGCTATTATAACCTAAACTGCTTAAATACGTTATCACTGTTACAATGAGTTGCAACGGATTAAGAACGGTTAGCCCTCGCGTGCGTGCGTACTGTTCACGAAACCCCAGAATTATCGGCTCAGAATAACAATTACAAAAAACCCACTCAATAATGAATGGGCTAATCGTAATTAATAAACTGGTCTTGCGTATCTATCAAAGTATGAACCTAAGCCGTGGATAAAGTCGTAATATGAAATGTGGCTTGCGCCATATAATAACAGTATTCTATCTCTCACCTTACTAACAATCACTGATTTATTTGTTAGCGTAGCGTGTTTAAATAGCCACTCGTAGGGGTCAATTGGGGTAAGGCTATAATTGTTTACTGCATCATCATAAACGTGCCATAAGTTACCGCCTAAATGTAAATCATACCCTCGATTAATGGCTGCATCTAATAATTGATCACGTTCGGTAAATCCTTGGCAATACTCTTCTTTAGCCTTATAAAACCCACGATCACATGGTGCTAGATAATCCATGCCGTTAGAAAATTGACCCGTATATAATCCACAAGGTGTGTATTGTTCTGGTGTTTGGATTTGTGTTTTATTCATTAATAATACCTTTATGTTTTTTAACTTAAATAAACCCTAACTTTTAAATAGGGGCGTGAGGGGCTAAAAGTCCGCATAAAGTCGGTTGGACGTATTCACCAGTAAAGGCTTATTAGTCGCACCCCTCACATTGATAATCACCAATAGCAAATACCATTAGCAATGTATAGCTAAAATTATTTAGGTTTATAGTGGCAGTAATGCCAATATAAATAGCAAGCCGAAAATCTGGCTCGTCATAAATTAATTTTGTGTGTGAGTAATTTTTTAATACCTTTAGATTCGGTTAGGCGTTTCCGCTTTATGCTTGAGGGACTTTTAAACCCAGTGGCGTTATTATGTCTGATCGTGGGTGTTACGCCCGATGTTAAAATGCACCACCTGAAGCCTAATTGTTGATAAATCGCCCGAAATAAAAGTGCACCACTTTGAAGTGTAATAATATGATTGGTTACCTAAAAAAATGGAGCTAATCATGATTTCAAAAGGTGATTTTATTGTGATACAAGATTTACATGCTAAGGGACATTCAATCAGAGAGATTGCTCGGCTGATGAAGATTAACCGCCGCACAGTAAGCAAGAAGTTAAAGGAATCTGAATACCAACCTCCTGCGTTAAGGAACATAACTAAATTATCCATACTGGAGCCATATAAGCAATACATTCGTGAATTTATTGCTAAAAGCGAGTATAGAATCCCATATTCAGTAATATTGGATGATATTAGAGAACGTGGTTATCAAGGCGGACGCAGCATTCTACAAGAGTTTTTAACTGCTGAATACCAAGAGCTAAAATTGTTATCTGCGAATGAAGATCCAGTGGTTCGTTTCGAGACCAAACCAGGTGAACAGATGCAAGTTGATTGGACAACTATTCGCTGGGGAGGAAATCCAATTTATGGCTTTGTCGCAACCATGGGTTATTCTCGGCATACATTTGTTTACTTTACGGATAACATGGAAGCAAAAACCTTAGTAAAATGTCATGAACAGGCATTTATGTTTTTTGGTGGTGTGCCTAAAACTATTCTCTACGACAATATGAAAACGATAGTCGATAAACGTGATGCTTATGGTACAGGTAAGCATAAATTCAATGCACCAATGTATGATTTAATGAAGCGTCTTGGCTTTGCAATTCGTTTATGCCGCCCATATCGAGCAAAAACTAAGGGTAAAGTTGAGAGATTCAATGGCTACCTGAAAGGTAACTTCTATCGTCCAACGGTCATCAAATTACATGATGCTGGACTGGAAGTAACTCCGCAAACTTTAAACCAGTACATTCCTCGCTGGTTGATTAAAGCTAACAATCGGATTCACGCCACAACTAAATGTAAACCAACAGACCGACTTACTGAGGAACAAACATGCTTGCTACCATACTTAAGATTAGTTAAGAAAGAAGACGTCGCACATAATAAAGCCATTCCAACAGTTACTGTTCAACAGACAAACTTGTTGGAGTATGACCAGCTATTAGCTCAAGGAGTCCGCGCATGATAAATGATATTCAGCAAAGTTGTGAGGATTTGAAGCTTTATGGGGTGTTACGTAGCTACCAAAATATTGCCGATGAATGTGGTAAGCTTAACGCTGGCTATAGTGAATATCTCGAGCAAGTCTTAAAATATGAGTTGCAGCAACGAGAATTACGCGCCCGAGAAACAGTCTTAAAAATGGCAGGATTCCCTGTAGTTAAAACCCTAGACGGATTTGATTTTAGCAGTTCAAACATAAACCAGCTGCAGGTTCAAGAATTAGCAGCGCTGGGATTTATTACAAATAAGGAGAATGTTATCTTTGTGGGTTCTCCTGGAACTGGCAAAACCCATTTAGCGATAAGCTTAGGCTATTTGGCGACTCAGAAACGAGTAAAAGCTAAGTTTATTACCGTTGCAGATCTAATGTTACAACTGGAAGTAGCCAAGTCACAAAATCGGCTGAACGCTTTCATCAGTAAAACTGTTGCGCATCCGAGTGTATTAATATTGGATGAGTTTGGTTATGTTAAGCTAAATGAAGAGCAAGCCAACTTTATGTTTTTACTGGTGAATAAGCGTTATGAGACAGGTTCAATAATCATAACCTCAAATCTAACTTTTAGCCAATGGCAGGGGGTTTTAAACAATGATGAAGCATTAACTGCTGCAATAATGGATCGTTTGATTCATCATAGCCATATAATAAATATAAATGGTGAGAGTCATCGGTTAAAGCAGAAAATGAAGGCAGGAATCATCCCTGCTAAAATGTAAGAAACGTGGATTTAAATGGTGCACTTTTACGTCGGGGAATTTGTTTCTAATTTGACTAAAAGTGGTGCATTTTTAGTTCGGGCTTGACAAT
>JACCEA010429125.1_pt1 | contig 50070 bp, 27 predicted proteins | sample 7449851 | NCBI WGS metagenome assembly JACCEA01 (sample SAMN15323453, study PRJNA562643) | freshwater metagenome | isolation source: river surface water | place: USA:Blue River Watershed | collected 2017-08-18 | reverse complement strand
TTACAGTCTAAGAAAAAAACAATTGGTCTTCGTATTCCTGATAATTTAATTGCACTTTCTATTATTAAAACCTTGGGACATCCTATTTTATCGGCGAGTTTCCCGGGAGAGGAGATTGAAGAATACACCGACCCCGATGTGATTTATGAAAACTGGGGCAATCAAATTGACATGGTCGTGGATGGCGGGATAGGAGGGATCAATCCTTCGACAGTGGTGGATTGTACAACTGACAATTACGAAGTCATTCGCCAAGGTGCGGGGGTTTGGGACTACTAAATCTGTAGCTTAGAGGTCTAATATAATTTGTAAATTCCTCTTCATTTTTTTGATCTGATCGTAATTGAGCCTGCTTATTTTTTTAATTAATTTTCTGTTTTCAACAGTCCTTATTTGATCTAATAAAATAGCACTCTTTTTGTCTAGCTGTTCCTTTAATAATGATACTCTTAAATAATTGATCCCTTCTACAATATTGGTAGTAATTGGGCATACAACTGTTGTGTCAGTGATATTGTTATAAAGATTACTTTGAACAATTACAACTGGTCTTATTTTTCCAGGGATTGGTCCTCTTGCAGGATTTAGATCTGCTAGCCAAATATCATATTGTTGTATCTTTTCTATGATGATCTATTGATTAAATTTTGCATCAAATTCGTTGTCTGTTTCCTCCCAATCACGCATGACTTCCATGGAGCTTTCTCTGCACGCTTCAACTTCTTTTTTTATTTGTTTTTCAAGCAATAACCTTTGATTGAATTTATTATACAATTCTAATGCATCATTGATATACCTATTTCTTGCAACCTTCATTGCTTTGGTGATGGCTTCTGTATCATCAAACACCTTGTCATCCAATTTTAAGGATAAGCTTTTCATTGTAAAGATTTTTACAAAGGTATATACTTTTGGTATACACCGATTGAATCTATTATGATGTTGTTTATACATAGGCCAATAAAGCACAATGTATACTTTACAAGTAGAGGATAATTAAGTATTTATACTTGATTGGACATTGAATAGAGGCAAGTCAAAAGAATGATTGAAAATTAGAAGGATCAAAGATCCTATATTTTAAAACTTTTTCGGTGGTGGTCACAAAGTCCATGAAGGGCGATGGCTGCGCGATGCGCAGCGGTGCCGTATCCTTTGTTTTGATCCCATCCGTATTGTGGGTGCTTTTTATGTAATTCGATCATATAACTATCGCGGGCCGTTTTTGCAAGGATACTGGCAGCGGCTATATGGGCATAGAGCCCATCGCCCTTAATGATGGTTTGATGCGGTATCTTTTTATACTGGTAAAATCGGTTCCCATCCACCGCAATAAACTGCGGACGCTTTTTTAATTGATCTAGTGCAAGATGCATACTCTTAATACTTGCTTTTAAGATATTGATCTCGTCTATCTCGGCCGGTGTCTGTGAGCCAATGGCCCATGCAATAGCTGCTTTTTTAATAATGGGCACCAAGGCTTCTCTTTGCTTTTCACTTAACTTCTTACTGTCATTGATCAATGGATGGTAAAAATCCTTGGGCAAAATCACAGCTGCTGCAAATACCGGTCCGGCATAACATCCCCTGCCTGCTTCGTCGCAGCCAGCTTCTAGTTTGTCGGGTTGATAGTAATTTAGGAGCATGTTTAAATAGCCAGTTTATTAGATTCAAATATATCAAACTCAATTGACACTCAAGAATGGATCCTTGTAGAATTTTGTTCAAGATCTTAAGTAGATCGATCCATTCTTTTTCACAAAGCAAAATCAATCTAAAACTGGCCCGTGATTCTTGCTTTGAAAGCTACTTACTTGTTGTTTACTTAGTAACTTTGTACCAAGTATACAAGAGGTAAACTCAATTTAATTTCGGCTTATTTAGCTGTAATATTATATCTATGGAACTACAAGATAAAAAATCTCGCGCCGTTGCCAATTGGTTAATGATTGGTGTGGTGATGACAATTGTACAAATTGCCCTTGGCGGCATTACACGTTTAACGGGTAGTGGTTTGTCTATTACAGAATGGGATGTGGTGACAGGCAGTTTGCCTCCGTTGAATGAGGCTGCATGGCAATTACTTTTTGAAAAATATAAAACAACGCCTCAGTTTCAATTATTGAATTTCGATTTTAATTTAGACAATTTTAAGTTCATTTTTTTCTGGGAATGGTTTCACCGCTTGTGGGCGCGTACCATTGGTTTGGTTTTTGCATTTGGTTTTATTTATTTCTTAGTAAAAAAATATTTTCAACCTGCAATGATTCGTCCTTTGGTGATTTTGTTTTTATTAGGTGCTTTACAAGGTGGAATTGGTTGGATTATGGTGGCTAGTGGTTTAGAAGGGGATGCCGTGTATGTAAAACCTACTCGATTAGCTTTGCATTTTATTTTTGCATTGGGTTTGTTATCTTATACTTATTGGTTTGCACTTTCTTTAAAAGTAAAACCAGTCACTAAGGATCAGTTGAGTCCAGAAGCGCAAGCAAGTATGAAGAGATTTCGTGTTTGGGCTTGGGTCGTACTTGGGTTATTGTTTTTTCAATTGATCTACGGTGCTTTAATGGCCGGACATAAAGCTGCCAATGTAGCAAGCACTTGGCCTACAATCAATGGCGAGTGGGTCCCTACGCATTTAATGGGGAAGGAAAGCTTTTTCTTGAATGCCATTGACAATACCACTTTCATACATTTTGTACATCGCGGCTTAGCATACCTTTTATTAGCCATCATTATTTATTGGGTGTCACAGATGCGTAAAATTCAGGGCAACTTGTTTTGGAGCAACGTGAAATTATTGCCTTTGTACTTTGTGCTATTGCAGGTGCTACTTGGCGTGTTGTCTGTGTTGACTAGTAAAAATATTATTCCTGGTAGTTGGGGAAATTTTGAATGGATGGCACAAATTCATCAATTAGTGGGGATGTTGTTATTACTATCTGTGGTGAATATTATTTACGCAACTAAGTCCATCAACAATAAGCCTAGTTAAAAATTTGAATCTACAAATTTCAATTTTGTTTTAAATGCATTTTTATGAATAGAGATATAGCTGACATCCGCCGTGACTATCAATTGGCTTCTTTAGATGAAGCGACCAGTATGGAGCATCCAATGGATCAATTCACTACTTGGTGGAATGATGCTGTTGAAAGTAATATTGACGAAGTGAATGCTTTTGTATTGTCTACAGTCAAAGCAAATGGAGCACCTGCTTCTCGTGTGGTTTTGTTAAAAGGATACACGCCAGAAGGCTTTGTGTTTTTTACCAACTACGCTTCTGCAAAAGGATTACAGGTAGAGACCCATCCTCATGTGGCGATGAATTTTTTCTGGAAAGAATTAGAGCGTCAAGTGCGCATTACAGGTACCATAAAAAAAGTAAGTAAAGAAGAGAGTGAAACGTATTTTCATTCAAGACCTATTGGCAGTCAAGTGGGCGCTTGGTCCTCTCCTCAAAGTAGAATCATTCCAGACAGGGAGTTCTTAGAAGACCTTGTTGCCGAGAATACAGAGAAATTTAAAGAGGGTATTATTCCTTTGCCTCCAGATTGGGGTGGGTATATCATTCATCCTACTGAAATAGAGTTCTGGCAAGGTCGTAGTTCTCGTCTACACGATCGTCTTCAATATACTTTACACGATAATGGACATTGGGTGAAAGTAAGATTAGCCCCTTAGCCCAAAAAAACCCGAAGCATGCTTCGGGTTTTTTAATATCATAAGAGGGAGTTTATAAAGTATTTAACTTTTTCTAAAAGTAATACGTTATAAATCCAAAACCCGAAGTATACTTCGGGTTTTTTAATATCATTAGAGTAGCTAAAAAATTAGAATTTAACTTTCTATAAAATTCTGATTTTAGCGCTTACGGCTCATCACTTTCTTTGCTGCAGCAACAATGTTCACCGCATCCAATCCGTATTTCGTTAACAATTGATTCGGTGTGCCACTCTCTCCAAAAGTGTCTTGTGTGCCGATAAATTCAACGGGTACTGGATAATGCTTCGCAGCTGCTTGTGCAACTACATCGCCCATGCCACCTATTACATTATGCTCTTCGGCAGTTACTACGCATCCTGTTTTCTTTAAACTTTTGATGATTGCTTCCTCATCAAATGGTTTGATCGTATGTAAGTTGATGACTTCTACGCTGATACCTTCTGCTTCTAATTGCTTTGCAGCTTCAATTGATTTCCAAACTAAGTGACCACATGCAACAATCGTAACATCTGTTCCTTCTGCTAAAATTTGTGCCTTACCAATCACGAAATCAGATCCGTCTTCTTTGGTGAAGTTGGGCCATTTTGGACGACCAAATCTTAAGTACACTGGTCCTTCATAGTTTGCAATCATTTTAGTTGCAGCCTTTGTTTGGTTGTAGTCACATGGCACGACTACAGTCATGCCAGGTAACATCTTCATTAATCCTATATCTTCTAAAATTTGGTGTGTTGCACCATCTTCGCCTAACGTTAATCCAGCGTGTGATGCACAAATTTTTACATTCTTATCTGAGTAAGCAACTGATTGTCTAATTTGGTCGTATACACGTCCTGTACTAAATCCTGCAAATGTAGTGGTGTATGGAATTTTTCCACCAATGGTTAAGCCTGCTGCAATACCAATCATGTTGGCTTCTGCAATACCTACTTCAATGAATTGCGTTGGCAATTCCTTCATCAATGGGCCTAATTTAAAAGAACCCGCTAAGTCTGCAGTCAATACAACTACATCTTTATTTTCTCTAGCGACTTCTAAAATGCCATCTCCGAATCCTGCTCTTGTTTCTTTTTCGTTTTGTACTACGATATCTGTTGCCTTCATATAAGTATTGTTATGCTTTGTAAATTAATTTTCGAATGTAGAGTAGAAGTAAGGTGTTTTTGCTTCAAACTCTGCGGCACATGTATCTACCATTTTATAGACTCTTGTAATGCCCAATGCTTTTCGCTTTTCGTATACCTCATCATCTGATACTTTGCCTTGCAATACTTTAGCAATTTGTAAATCACTAAAGCCGTGCTTCTTCGCTTCTTTTAATGTCTCAGTAGGTAGTGTATCTAAGTTATGCTTTGCAATTTCTTTTTCAATATCACAGATGATTCTGATTTGATATAAGAACCAATTGTCGATACCTGTTGCAGCTGCAATTGATCTTACTGTCGACCCTTGCATCAATGCATCTTTGATTCTGAAAATACGATCCCATTTTGGTGTCTTAATATATTCCATCAAGTCCTCGTTCTTCATCAAACTCTTTCCATAATAGCCCAATCCGATTGCTTCGTTCTCTAAGGACTGACACGCTTTTTGAATTGCTTCGGTAAAGCTTCTTCCTATTGCCATTACTTCACCTACACTTTTCATTTGTAATCCTAATGTATCGTTTGCACCTTTGAATTTATCAAAGTTCCATCTCGGCACTTTCACAATTACATAATCTAGTGCTGGTTCAAAATAAGCAGAAGTAGTTTGTGTGATTTGATTCTTTAATTCATCTAAATGGTATCCGATAGCCAACTTAGCTGCAATTTTTGCAATTGGATAACCAGTTGCTTTTGATGCCAATGCAGAGGAACGAGATACACGTGGATTAATTTCAACTGCAATCAATTCTTCTGTTTCTGGATTAAGTGCAAACTGCACATTACATCCGCCAGAGAAATTACCTAAGCTACGCATCATCAACATGGCTTTGTTACGCATTTCTTGGAACGCGGTATCACTCAATGTCATTGCTGGTGCTACTGTGATTGAATCTCCTGTATGCACACCCATTGGATCTAAGTTCTCAACTGTACAGATGATCACCACATTATCCGCCTGGTCTCTCAATAATTCTAATTCGTATTCTTTCCATCCCAACACTGCTTTCTCTACCAATACTTCGTGCATTGGAGATGCCTTTAATCCTTTCTCTAAGGCTGCATCTAATTCACTTGCGTCATGCACAAATCCGCCTCCTGTTCCACCTAATGTAAATGATGGACGAATTACTAATGGAAATCCAATTACTTGCGCAAATTCTTTTCCTTCTAAAAAACTATTCGCTACCCTACTCGGTGCTACGGCCATGCCAATCTTCACCATCAATTGTCTAAATAATTCTCTGTCTTCCGCAGTATTGATTGCAGCTACATCCACCCCAATCATTCTACAATTGTATTGTTCCCAGATGCCTAATTCATCTGCTTCCTTACATAAGTTCAATGCTGTTTGTCCCCCCATGGTTGGCAAAACCGCATCAATTTGATTTTCTTTTAAGATCTGCTCTAAACTTTCAATGGTTAAGGGTAGTAAATACACTTTGTCCGCCATCATCGGATCGGTCATGATGGTGGCGGGGTTACTATTGATCAAGATCACTTTAATGCCTTCTTCTCTCAAAGATCGAGCGGCTTGTGAACCTGAATAGTCAAACTCGCAGGCCTGGCCAATAATAATGGGGCCAGAACCTACTATTAATACCGATTTGATGGATGTGTCTCTAGGCATGTCTACAAAAATATAAATTGCGCAAACCTACGAATTTTTGGCCGCATTCGGTCTATATTGAGTCAAACAATTTTCTCCTTTTTAATTCGTACCTTCACCACAATACAAAATCTTATGGCAGTTATAAAAGAAGGGTCTAAAGCACCTGCTTTCAAAGGGGTGGATCAACACGGTAAAACGGTTTCAATTGCCGATTTTAAAGGACAAAAATTGGTGTTATACTTCTACCCAAAAGACGATACACCGGGTTGTACAGCGCAGGCTTGTAACTTGCGCGATAATTATAAGAAATTGATTAAGAAGGGGATAGCTATATTGGGTGTGAGTGTGGATTCAGTGGCTTCTCATGTGAAATTCATCGAAAAATACGAGCTTCCTTTCTCTTTGGTTGCGGACGAAGACAAGAAAATAGTCGACAAATACAATCTTTGGGGCCAAAAGAAGTTCATGGGCAAGACCTATATGGGTACCACTAGAACCACATTCTTGATTGATGAAGCGGGGATGGTTCAACATATTATCGAAAAACCAGATACAAAAGACCATACAGCCGAAATTTTAGCCATTTCTGGTTGGTAGTGTTCATAGTAATAAGATAATTTTGAACGCATGACGATGTCTGTATTCCCGAATCTTTACTTTTCTATAGTCGTATTGGCAATCATTGCCTTTGTGGATGTATTGGTGAAATTCAGAAATGCACGGGATCTAAAATTCTTTTTTTTATTACTTCCATTTTCAACTGCGATCGTTGCATTGATCAATGCATTTAATGCCATTGACTTTATTTACTTTGTTGCTTTTTTTAAGTCTTGTTTGGGGATTGCTTTATTGAATATTTTTTCGATTTTATATTTCCCAAAATTTAAAAAGTGGACTTTGTTTTTTTCTTTGACAATGTTTTTGGTAGTGCTATTTTTAACATTGGTCAATAAAAATTTACTTCCATCACATCCGTTTTTAAACCAATTTAAGTATGTTTCAATTGACAATCAATTAAACATTCAAATCAGGCCTGCAGTACGGATAGTAAGGCTTTCTTACGTTTTTTTAATAGCAGTTCAATTAATTTATTTCTGGTATGTTATTTACAACAAATTGAATTTGAATAACCTTTACTTTGAAAAAATTAAAATTTGGACAGGTTTTATTCTACTCATGACGCTGATGGTGATTGTTGCAAACATCGCTATTGCGTTTACCACCGATCGTGCTTTTTGGGCAAATTGTTTAACCATCTTTATTGGATATTATTTATTACTACTAGTGCTAAAAAGACCAGCGTTCTTGAATACTTCTGCAAAAAAAATTGCATTTGGACATAAGTTTAATATAGAAGAAGAGGTAGAAATAAATGAAATAGATTTTATAACGCTATTTCAGGATCAAAAATATTATGCTCAAAATGAAGCTTCTTTGGAAGGACTAGCCTCTTTACTCAAAGTTAGTAGTCCGAACCTGTCTCAATTTATTACAAAAAAATATGCTATGTCTTTTAGTGACCTAGTTAATAAAAATAGGGTCAACTACTTTTTTGAAATTGTTCAGGATCCAGCTTACCATAATTTCACTATCGATGCCCTGGCTAGGGAAGTTGGATTTAGTTCTAGGCAGCATCTGAATAAGCCCTTCAAAAAATTCCATGGGGGGAATCCTTCCGACTTAATTGAGTCTACAATTTCTCCTGAATAGCTTGCTTTTGTCCTAAGAATTGCTTCTATTTTTTCTATTAAGACACCTTTATTGGTCGAATTTTACTCGTTTGAAATACAATATATTTATAAAATTTAAAATAATTTTATTGTATAAGTACTTGAAAATAAGTGAATCATATTTCTTTACACCGAATTTTCTCAATTTGCTCCCCTTTTTTGGATAGGCATGCCCCTAGTTCGATATTGTAGACTGTTATCCAACAATCTACTTTTATGAAAAAAAAGAAATTAGACATTTTTAACCTTTTTTACAGCGGTGCCGCTGTGGTTATTTTAATCGGGGTTATTGCTAAATTATTAGAATGGCCAGCCCAGGATTTATTGATCACTTTAGGTTTAAGTATCGAAGCGGTCGTTTTTGGGGTTTCGGCTATCAAATATGTAGAAGTAGAAGAAAAGCAGGATGTTGCAACTGAAGCGACTTTAGCTAAAGTGGCTGACGGCTTAGGCAATATCACCACTTTGGCTGGTGGAGTTAATGGAGGTAATGGTACAGGTGTACCTTCAAAAGGGGACACTTATGTGAATATTCAAACGGGTAAAACCGAGTTGGAGCCATCTGTTCCAGGGTCAAGTAACGCACTTAAAGTGGCGCACACAAGCTATCCAGATACAAATAAAAGCCTTACAGTCGATATTCAGGTACCTACTACTTACACGGATGCTAAATTGACTGAATCGGCGAATCCGGTTCAAACTTTATTTAATACACCAGCAGTATCAAATGCATCCAACGCTTCGAATACTTTATGGCAGTTAGAGCAATTAGATATCTTAAGTCTTTCAAAAGAGCTATTTTATCAACCTGAGTGGAATAAATTAACATCAGAGGAGTACAATCATATTAGTAGCTTGTTTAAAAATCTATTCAATAAGAAAGTGCCTACCAAAGAATCATTGCCTTTCTTGGCGCAGTTTCCTGTAAAAATACCTGTTCCCGAGATTGCTGAATTAGTGCTGAACACAGCTTCGAAATTGACAGCAAACGATATTCAAGTAATTTGCAAAGCATTTGAGGTTATTAAAGTAACGAATCTGTTTGACTACTTTATTATCGAAGCGGTTGGCCCTGATTATATCATCCGAAATAAGGAACCAAAAGAAACCATCATTTTTGGTGGTGAAGAGGAATCCACACTTGCACATTGTCAAAATTTCTATGCTGCTGAATTGATTGTAAGCCCTAATGTAGAATGTCTTAAATCTGTGATTAAATTAAAAGACCAATTCTTGGTGGACTACTTACTACAAAAAGTGGATATTAAAAATGAAGCTGAATTTATTTCATTAGCAGATTTACTTGTTTCTAAACAGGATGATATCAAAAAGAAATTGTTCAATAAGTTTAAGAAAATTAAATACAACGCTGAAACCCAAGCTGGGTATACTTATTTAAAGACACTTACAAAGCTTGCAGCTAGTTTTACGGATCAAGTACAGGCCCAAGAGCTGTTGAATAAAATTACAGAATTACAAGTAAATGAAACTTTAACCATTACACTTGCAGATGTGGTCAATAGCTACGCAGATACCATGTACTTTGGGCCAAAGAATGAATACAGCGTGGTGTTGAAGGATATATTTGTAAACGGAGAGTTGGATAACTTGAATTATTTTGAAGCCTTCATTGAAAAATTAGCAACGGATGGTGTAGCAAATAAGGCTACATTATTAGAGTTGTTTAATCTTAAAGAGCAAGACTCTAAAAAAGAAGTGTTTAATAAATTAAATTATCACTTGGCTAAGACAAACACTGTTGCAGGTGGTGCACAATTAGCGTTCATTTTATTGTATAAGCAGTACAGTTAATTTATAAATTCTAGTATATGGCCGAAGGACACGTAGACGTCAAAAGATACCAGATTATAAGTCTTTTGTACATCGTATTTATTTGTTTCTCTGTAATCAATATCAAGATATCGGTATTGGATTCTAATATCTATACTATTAAATCCTTCCAATCGCTTGAGAAAGAAGAGTTAAAAAAGGTGGCCATTAGTAATAAGATTATTACAGATAACCTGCCGCTTATTAACAAGAGCCCCAAAGCAGTGAGCTATTTGAAAATTAGATCTAGGTTGGTAAAGAGCTACGAAGTGGTGAACAGTGTAATACAACACGTAGACAGTGAGTTTGTCAAAGAGAAGACAGATATTTTCAAGCAATTTAACAGTAGAAACTTAGTTGAGAAGATATTGAAAAGTGAAAAGGGAGTTGTTTTATTAGATAAAGATTTATTTGAATTATCTGATTTTATCAAAAAAGCACCTTTTAAACTAGAGTCTTCTTTAGATGATATTATTCCTTTAAAAAGGACCGTGACTACTATTAAGGGTAAAGAAGAAGATTGGCAGTATTATTTATTCATGCATAAGCCAACTGCAATTAGTTATATGCAATTGGAGCGTATCAAATTATTGATCACTAAAACACAATTGCTATACCAAGAAGCTGCTTTAGCTGAAATTGGTTACATGCCTACTTATTTTTCTCAGTTCAATCCAAAACTATACGTACTTAAGGCATCTGTAAAAGAGTACAAAGAAGAGGACATCATTAAGCCAGGTCAAAAAGTAGTGAATATCACTGACGAAGTGTATGACGAGTTATTTAAAAAAATCCTCAATTCATTGCACACGGAAAACATTTTTGTTGGTTTGAATAATACTTTATTAAAGGACTTTGACTTTATGATGGGGACCGATTTTGATGTAGATATTTCTCCAAAAGTGAATCTTGTGAAAGGTGACAAAAACTATAAAGTCATTTTTAATAAAACTGGCGAGTATTTACTTCGTTTCTATGATACAAGAAACATGAGCAGGAAAATTCTGTTTGAAAAACGTATTATGGTAAACCCTATTCCGGATCCTGTTGTAAGGGTAAAAGGGGATAATTTAAGTAGTTACACCATCAGTGTGAAAGACTTACTTGCTTCTGAAAGATTAGAAGCTAAATTAGAGATTAACAATTTGAATTTTTTCCCTGGTCGTATCAATAGTTTTAAAGTGATTCGTATTCACAATGGGAAAGAAGAAGAATCTGTTAGTAATTATGGTGAGCTATTTCAGTCACCAACACAAAAAGTTTTAGGGGCATTAAAAAAGAATGACATGTTAATTTTTGACAATGTCAATATCTCTTTGATTGATGGTTCTACAAGAACATCTGCGCCTATTATTTATAAAATCATTGATTAATGAAAAGGATTTTCGGTTTATGTTTTATAGCTTGTTTGTCTTTTAATGCAACATTTGCACAAGATACGCTAGCTGGTAATTATGATCAATTGACCATTGCAACGGGTAAACACGTCATAAAAGATGTGGTGACTGTCACGGGCAAATTGATTGTAGAGGCAGGTGCAAAGATTGAATTTATTGAACCAGGTGTATTGGTATGTGAAAGTGGGGTGGAGATGATTGGTCGCAATCTGGATATTGTTTTATCGGGTAAAAACAAAATAGAGGGAGTTGGATTAATTATAAAAAATGTAGATGTCAATCCGGTAAACATAACCAATGTAGTTTTTACAGGTTTGCAGTTGCCGATATTTTTTGACTTTGGTTGGAAACGAGCTAGTGTAAATATTAGTGACAATCAGTTCATTAAAAACACAGGAAAAATTTCAGTGATACAGGTTTTAAATCCTCCATTCAACTTTAGTCAATCCGAAGAGTTTGTCAATTTTAGAATTGCGCACAACTTATTTACAGGAAATAATGCTGCTTTGTATTTTGAAGACTTAAAAAGTGATCATGTGAAATACGAGATTAGTAATAACGCTTTTGTCAATAATACTGTATATGGCTTCAAGAACTACAATATTTCAACCAATCTAATTTATGGAAGGGTGGATCAGTTGTTTTCTAAATATAGCGCTAAGTTGACCGGTAATTCTTTTGTGGCAAATTATTTAATTGATAACCTAACAGATACCATTGTGCATGTGGCTAATTTTGGTATTTATGGTACTGATAAAACCTTTGAATTAGCTAATAACTATTGGGGTGCGACCACTAAAGAAGGTTCATTTAAAGGTATTTATGACCAGACACTTAATTACAATTCCCCTAAGATTAACTTGGAGCCTTTTTTAACTGCGCCAGACGCTAAAGCCCCAGCGCACGTGTTTTCAATCTTAAACGGGGAGACTGAAATTGAAATTCCTGACACCATTGCTGTTAAAGAAAGTTTCAAATCATTTAAATTATTGTCTAATAATAAGCTTGATTTTAATAACCTTAAACTAGGCTATAGTTTTTTCAAAGATGATAGTACTTTAAAAAGAACGGATACTACTTTAACTGTTTCAGTTCAAGCAGTAAATGATCTTTCAAATAAGATCACGATTACTAAAACAGCGAATGCAGCTAAAAAAATGGGTTATTACAATTTGTCTGGCATCGTTGATGTGAATGGAAAAGCAACGCCTGAAATTCAGGTGGGCTATGCTAGCTATCTTAAAGATTTAAGAAGAAGAAAATTAATTGCGGATTTAATTAAAGAAAAGAAGTCCGAGGATAGTTTAAAAACGCCTCCAAGAGCGACCGATTCACTTAAAAATATATTTCAAAAAATAGAAGCACCTTTGAAAAGCAAGTTGGAAGTTGGTTTATTAAGTGGTGGTGCCATTTTTACTGGAACAATCAGTAATAAGAATTTATTGAGTAATGACATGAACCTGTACAATGCATTACAAGTAAACTATACTATTTACTCCAACTTGAGTGCGTCATTGACCATTGCTAGTTTTAAATTAAGTAATTCTGATTACTTATCTAACAACAACGATCAAATTGCACGTGGTATGAAGTTTAGCACTTCAATGTTGAGTATTTCTCCTTCTGTACAATATGATTTTGTAGATAATAGATTGTATTCAAAAGCCAGAAGAATCAGGCCATCAATTGGTTTTGGTTTAGACGTGGCAACTTTCAATCCTACTGGTGTGTATAAAGGGAAAGAGTATAATTTACAACCACTAGGTACTGGAGGTCAATTTATAGATAGTGCAGGTAAGCCTTATTCATTAATGGCCTTAGGTTATTTTTTCCACTTTAAAGTTAAATATCAATTGTCAAGATTCAATAGTGTAGGCATTCATTTTGCATTTCATAAAAGCATGTCTGATTATTTAGATGATGTTGGTCCTGATCCTTATCCTAATGCATTGACATTACTTGAAAAGACAAAAACTGATGCAGCTGCAGCAGTGTATTTTTCAAATCCAACTTCAAGAACCGTTACGAATGGACAATTACGTAATAGTCCAACTAAACCATCTGATGGCTGGGTGAATTTTGGCATTTTCTTTTCTAGAAGACTATTTAAATAACATTGTAATTGTATGAAATCGTTTTTTAATATAAATAGAAGCATGGGATTTAGAGCAATCGTGTTTTTTATACTGCTTGGTTTTATTACGTCTTGCTCTAAGGAAGAAGTAGCTAGTGATATTGATTTCCAACGTCATTTAGTTGCTGGTACTGGTAGTTTTCAGAATACCTTCAAAATATGGAAACTAGATTCAATGGCAGTAGACGGTAAAGCATATGCATTAACGACGAATCAAAAAAAGTACACTAAAAAGTTTTACCATAGCGGTGCTTATATAGATAGTGACGGATTTGCTGGTACATGGGAAATTGCAGAATTAAATGCCTTAAATCATGTCACTTCTGGAACGCTAGCAACCACAAAATTGACTAGTAAATTTGAGATAGTGGAAGTGAATTCTGCGCAATTAAACCTAAAATTGTTGAATACAACGACTAAATATGAATACTTTTTTATAATATCAAATTAATAGACTTTAGTCGATTTAAAGTAATAAATTTACATAGTTGCTAGCTTTATATTATGGAAATCATTAATAAAATATATTTTTCAATTTTTGTTTTCTCACTTATTGTGTTTGTGGACTTGATGGTAAAATTTAAAAGGCCCTTGATTTTAAAATTTTATTTGGGCTTACTTACAATATGTGGTGGTTTGAATGCATTACTTTTTACGATTCACTTAGATGCTGGAATGTTTTTGTTTCTGACATCCATGTTTAAAGGTGTCATTTCGTTTTGTATCATTAATGTTTTTTCTATTTTGTATTTTCCTAAATTACAAAACTGGGTCAATGGATTAGGCGTCTTTTATATCATTTATGAATTATTATTATTTCGTTTCATCACCACGAATCCAACCTTATTTGTTGACCTACAACAAAGAGCTTTGATGATGATGTTGAAATCGAAAGTAGAGATTCCATTGTATTTAAATTTATATCGAATTATTTTAACAGTTGTGTTTCTATATTTCATGGCCTACACATCTACCGCAGTGATTTTTAAACAACAACATCAAAATATTTATTTTGATAAAATTAAAACCTGGTCAAAACTTTTGGTTTTTTTCACTGGGTTCATGGTTATCTTATTTGCGCCATTGTCTTTTGTTCAAATGCCGGAATTATTTTCCTATATCGCTTCGTTTTTATCATTTATTGTAATAGAACTATTTGTTTTCTACCGACCTGCATTTTTAAATAGGTCTGCTCTGAAAATTTCTTTTGGAAATAGTTTTAATAGAGATTCTGAATATGCGATTAGTGAATTAGAATTCATCAATGAATTCTACACAAAATTATATTTTGTTCAAAACGATGCTTCTCTAGAAAATTTGGCCAAATTATTGAATATCAGTAGTAACGATTTATACAAATTTATTTACTATAAATATTCCATGACCTTTAACGACTTGGTGAATAAGAATAGGGTGGATTATTTTATTGATATTATTCATAATCCGAAGTATTTAAATTTCACTATTGACGCATTAGCCAAAGAAGCCGGTTTCTCTTCGCGCCAACATTTGTACAAGCCATTCAAGAAATTTCATGGCGGTAATCCATCTGACATTATGGACGCTATTGCGGTTTAAATCCCCCATTTTATAAAATCCATTCTCTGGACGCTTTTGCGTCCTTTTTTATTTCTAAAAAATGGATGTTTCAAGGTTATTTTTAAGTATAATATATATAAATATGATATACTTAAATTAATGAATATCAAAGGTTCATATTCGTAAATACCAATATTTACCCTGTTTCTATTAGATTTTGTTTTTCCTTTTTAAACAAACAATATTGCAGGTCTATTTGAACTTAAGACTATGCAAATATTTTACAAATTGAATTTGTTTTATGTCAAGAAATTTGGGAAAAAAGAACAAAGAATTAAAATTCTTTTCGACCACCATTTTTTTGTCAATAAGTACTATCTACACAAATCAGCCACGGCTGAGAACCTAACACGTATATTAAATATAACTGATATTGAATTACAGGCACTCTCTCTTAAACACTACACTATGGCTTTTGAGACATTGAGAGATATGTATCGTTTTCAACATTTTTGGGATGAGTTTACCAATCCAGTAAACGCAGAGCTTCCAATTCAATCGATTATTTCACTTTGTGGGTTTTCATCTAGTCAAGAATTCAATGCCTTGCTTTCTAACCATAAAGAAGCAAGTAAGAATATATTAAAAAAGAGTTTTTCTTAAATACAAAAAGGGCTCCTCATACCATTGATTATAAAGAACATATTATGTTTAAAAAAATACAACACCTGATTTTCATTGGCTTATTTTTTATAAGCAATTCGGTTTTCGCACAAATCACTCCTGATGGAATATTATTTCAAGCAGTTGCAAGAGATGCGAATGGCAATGCCGCTGCTGGTAGAAATATTTATGCTAAAGTGACCATTTTAAAAGGTACTGCTACAGGGACTGTTACTTATGCTGAAACTTTTAAAGTAGTTTCAACGGATGATGGTATTTTTACCATTGTAATTGGTAAAGGTACAAGAACTGCAGGTGCAACCGGATTAACCAATATCAATTGGAATGCGGATTATTATTACGTAAATATCAAAATTGCAATCGAGCCTTCATTGCCAACACCAGGTTGGTTAGTTGAATCTGAATATGTTGATATGGGTACTTCTCAATTATGGTCGGTGCCTTATGCATTATTTGCTTCTCGTTCTACAATTGCAGATTCTGCTTTGTCTGTTAGCGCCATTGTGCCTTCGACCAAAGGAGGTACAGGTGTTGACAATGGAAGTAATATTATTTCAACCAATAAAAATTTGATATTCAAAGGTGTTGGTGATTTGACCGTTACAACAACTGGAACGAGTGATATTGTTTTCCCAACTACTGGTTTGCTCGCGAATCAACAGTATGTTTCCGATCGAATTGGTGCTGATACCATTTCACTTTCAAATAGAATTAACGCAATTGGTATTGCTTCTGGAAATGCTACAACATTAAAGTTAAACATAGGAGATACGGCATCCATGTTAAATCCATATTTAAGAAAATTGGATACTGCAAGTTTGTCAAGACGAATTGATATTAAATTAGATTCAGCGCAGATCCCTGGAATTATTGCACCCTATTTAGTAAATGTAGCTGGAGTTAAGTATGTGGATACTGCGGCGATGTTATCTCCTTATGCAATTAAAGCAAACACGGAATCTTCAATTAATACGAAAGTAAATATTGCAGATACGGCTACCATGTTGTCTAGTTATTATAACAAGACCGCTGCAGATGCGAGATTAAATTTGAAAGTAAATACTGGAGATACGGCTGCGATGCTATTGCCTTACGCGATTCGTTCTAATACAGAAGCTTTGTTAGATGCGAAAGTAAATATTACAGATACGGCTACCATGTTGTCTAGTTATTATAACAAGACAGCGACAGATGCGGCGTTAAATCTTAAAACCAATAATACAGATACGGCTGCGATGCTTTTGCCTTACGCGATTCGTTCAAATACAGAAGCTTCGTTAGATGCGAAAGTAAATATTGCAGATACGGCTACAATGTTGTCTAGTTATTATAACAAGACAGCGACAGATGCGAGATTGGATTTAAAAGTGAATACTGCAGATACTGCTGCAATGCTATTGCCTTATGCTTTAGCATCAAATGTTTCAACTAATGTAGGACTTAAATTGAACGTGAGCGATACTTCAGCTATGTTGTCTAGTTTTTATAACATGACCGCTGTAGATGCGAGATTGGATTTAAAAGTGAATAGTGCAGATACGGCTACGATGCTTTTGCCTTATGCGATTCGTTCAAACACAGAAGCCAGCATCAATGAAAAAGTAAATATTGCAGATACGGCAGCAATGTTATTACCTTATGCTTTGGCGTCGAATGTGACGAACAATGTTGGATTAAAAGTCAATATTAGTGATACGGCTTCAATGCTTTTGCCTTATGCTATTAGATCTAATACAGAAGCTTCTATTAATGAAAGAGTAAATATTACAGACACGGCTACTATGTTGTCGAGCTACTATAATAAAACAGCATCTGATTCAAGGCTAGATTTAAAAGTTAACAAATCTGATACAGCATCAATGTTGTTGCCTTATGCTATTAGATCAAACACAATCGCATCTTTAGACTTAAAAGCTCCGTTGATTTCACCTGCACTTACTGGTACACCAACTGCGCCAACAGCAACAGCTGGAGATATTTCAACTCAAATTGCTACCACTGCATTTGTTGCAGCAAGTATTACCAATAGTACAACACCTGATGCAACGACAACATCAAAAGGAAAACTTCAATTGACTAATGACCTTGGTGGAACAGCAGATTTACCCACGGTTGAAAAAGTGGGTGGTTCAACTGCAGCAAATATCAATGCTGCAACCACATTGGCAAACGCAGCTACTGCAAGTAATACAGCCAATTCAATTGTTAAAAGAGATGCAAATGGAAATTTTAATGCAGGTACAATCACAGCAGATGTATTAGGAACATCCACCAATGTAACTGGAATTGTTTTAGGTGCAAATGGTGGAACGGGTATAAACAATACAGGTAAAACGATCACATTAGGCGGTGATATTAATACTGGGGGTGCCCTTGTTACAACAGGTACTACAGTTTCCAATGCTTCTGATATCACTTTTAAAACAACTGGAACGACTGATTTAGTTTTACCAACAACTGGTACACTAACTACTTTAACAGGAAATGAACAATTATCCAATAAAACAATTAATGGATTGACCCCAACTGCATTGGCTGCAGGTTTCTCTATCGCTGGTGGTACAAGTTCAAAAACATTAACCGTAAATAATAATGCCACCGTGAGTGGAACGAATACAGGGGATCAAACCATTACATTAACTGGAGACTTAACGGGATCTGGTACTGGAAGTTTTGCGACTACCCTTGCAAATAGTGGCGTTACTGCAGGCACATATGGATCTGCAACCTCCGTTCCAGCAATTACTGTAGATGCAAAAGGTAGAGTAACCAATGTAACGAATACAACAATATCTGGTGTGTCTCCAGTTGGGTCTGCTATGTCTAGTGGTAAAATTATTGTTGGAGATGCAAGTAATGTTGCATCGATAGTAGACATGACTGGCGATGTAACCATTGACAATACAGGCGCTACTTTAATTGGAGCCGATAAAGTAACAACAAATAAAATTTTGAATAGTAATATTACTTATGCTAAAATTCAAAATGTAACAACTGGAAAAATCTTAGGTAGAGTCTCTGCTGGCAATGGTATTGTAGAGGAAGTTGCTACGACTGGTACAGGTGATGTGGTGAGAGCAATTAGTCCAACTTTGACTGGAGCACCTCAAACACCAACTCCTTTGGTTAGCTCTAATGATAATACCATCGCTAATACGCAATTTGTAACCAGGGCCATTGGTAATATTTCTGCAAGTTCTGTATCTGGTGTATTGCCTGGATCAAATGGTGGTACCGGCGTAGATAATACTGGAAAGACAATTACTTTGGGTGGAAATTTAACAACAAGTGGTGCAAATAATTTAACGTTCACCACAACAGGTGCAACCAACGTGACTGTTCCAACTAGTGGTACATTAGCTACCACGGCTCAACTAGATGCGATTGCTGGAGGAAGTTTTTCTGGCGGTCAAATTACTGGTGTGATAGCTCCAGCAAACGGAGGAACAGGCATTGCGAATACGAATACGATCACACTAGGCGGCAATATAGTTACTGGTGCTGCATTTACAACTGCTGGTACCACTGGTTTAAATGCTTCTGCAATTACTTTAAAAACGACTGCTGCTTCTACGCTAACATTACCAACTACTGGTGTTTTAGCTACATTGGATGGCACAGAAACACTAACTAATAAAACGATTACTGCAGCTACGAATACGATATCAGGATTAACCAATGCAAACTTATCAGGTACTGCCGGTATTACAGATGCAAATTTAGCCACTATAGCTACTGCAGGTAAAGTGTTAAATACTGCTACATCTGCAACTTCTAGTAATACGGCAAATGCAATTGTTTCAAGAGATGCGACTGGTAATTTTACTGCTGGAACAATCACAGCTAACTTAGCGGGTAATGCTGCAACTACTACCAAATTAGCTACTGCTCGCTCAATTTATGGCAATAGTTTTGATGGTACAGCTGACTTAGGACAAGTGATAGCTGCTTCATACGGAGGAACAGGAAATGCGTACACAAAGTTTACAGGCGCTACTACTGCTGAAAAAATATATACTTTACCAGATGCAAATACAACCATATTAACTACCAATGCATTAATTACTCCTGCACAAGGGGGTACAGGTGTTGCCACTGCTGCAATGAACACATTTTTTGCAGGACCAGCTTCTGGTTCAGATGCTGCACCTTCATTTAGAACATTGACTGGCGCAGATTTACCTGCAGGTAGTGGATTGTATATTGCCAATAGTACATCATTACAAGCGAGTTCAAATTTCAATATTAGCGGAACAGGTGTGGTTACTGGAAGTTTAACTGCTGGATCGATTGTTAAAAAAGATGGAACTTCTGCTCAATTTTTAAAAGCGGATGGATCTGTGGATGCAAGAAGTTTTGCTACTTTAACTGGTACAGAAGCATTGACAAATAAATCCATCAATGGTATTACACCAACTGCAGTGACAACTGGATTCACATTAGCTGGAGGTTTAACAAATAGTAAAACATTAACGGTTGCTGCCGATGCGAATGTAGCTGGAACCAATACAGGTGATATGTCAATTGCAGGAGAGAATTATCTTTCTTTAACGAACCAGGTATTAACTGCAAATGCAGTAAACCTCTCTGGCTCTAATGTAACAGGATTATTAGCTGCTGCAAGGTTCCCGGCTTTAACAGGTGATATCACCAATACAGCTGGTGCAGTGGCCACTACAATTAGTGCCAATGCGGTTACCTCAACTAAGATTGCTGAGAATGCAGTGACTAGTACTAAGATCGCCGACAATGCAATTAGTTCTGCAAAAATTGCAACTTCTGCAGTTACCTTAGATAAGATTGCATCCATCTCAGTTCAAAAATTATTAGGAAATAAATCTGCCTCTGCAGCTGGAGCTCCTGGAGAAATTGCAATTGGTGCCGGTTTGGCCTTAGATGCAACCACTGGTGTTTTATCTGCAAGTGGCACAGGGGGCACCGTAACAGGAACTGGTACTGCAGGACAAATGCCATATTGGTCTACTGCTAGTGGTTTGGGAAGTACCCCAAATTTTATTTGGGACAATACGAATAAGAATATAAAAATTGGTGAGAATGTAAATATGGCAGGCGTAGATAGTGATTTGCCATCAGGTGTAACAACACCAATCATTGGCATTGTTGGAAAAGTAAACGATCTAACTGAACAAACAATGTTAAGCATGAAGCGTCCTTTGTATTATGGCAACTCGGTCCCAGGATTTGTAGATTTTGTAATGAAAGGGGGTAATAATTCTTCAAAGTTTGATATAAGAATGAATAACTTCACCAATCCTACAACTTTGGTGAATGTCATGACAATTTTGGCTCCAGGTGGCTATGTAGGTATTAATAATGCTGCCCCAACAGAAAAATTAGATGTAACAGGAAACATTCGTTTCAGCGGTGCATTAAAACCAAATAACCTTTCTGGAACTGCCGGACAATTTTTAACAAGTCAAGGTGCGGGCACTCCAACATGGACAACGCCAGCCAATGCTACTGCTTCTGTTACTGGATTTCTAAGTAATACTGATTGGACAACTTTTAATAATAAGTTTAGTTTACCTGCTTTAACGAGTGGATCAATTTTATTTTCAAATGGGACAACCATTGCACAAAACAATGCAAAACTATTTTGGGATGCAACAAATAATCGATTAGGTATTGGTAATAGCGCACCTGCAAATACTTTACATATCAATGCATCTACAAATGATTATTTGAGATACGGTTTAGAAGACGGGATGAACACATTAAAAATTGGTTTCAATACAACAGGTTGGGTATTTAGAACGGCTCAAAACTCTGGGAACACTTCTGACTTAAATATCATGTATGACAATGGTACTACTAAAACTGGTCGGATTACTTTAAATCAAATTGGTGGTGTTGGTATTACTGGAGATTTGACTGCAGCTGGTGATGTCACAGCTGTTGATGCCTCATTTACCACTTTAAAAGTGGGCACGTCCGGGTTAAGTGCATCTGCAACGAATGTAGGTATACTCAACAGTGCACCATCTTCTAAATTTCATATTGGTACGGATGCACAGCATGCATTAAAGTATGATTTTGATGCAGGATCTAGTGTATTGCAATTAACTAGAGGTACGACCTATGCGTTTAAATTTGCGACTGCACAAAACAGTGGCGTGATGGATAGACTGGTGATGTCTTATGTGAATGGAGCAACCACAACCGAATTAGTAACCTATGATAATTCTGGTACATCCAATATTGCTAAATTAGCAACTCCTTCGTTTAAGTTTACAGGCGGCACACCGGCTTTAGGAAAAGTGCTTACATCGGATGCAACTGGAAACGCAAGCTGGTCTGTATTAAATGCAGTTTCTTCGGTAGGTGCAATTGCAGGAACATCAAATGCCAATGGAGCAACCATTACTTCTGGAGTGTTAAATTTAACACCTGCGGATGAAACCAATGGTGGTTTAATGACAACCGGTGCTCAGTTATTTTCAGGTAATAAAAGGTTTTTAGGCTTATTGACATTAAATGATAAAATACAACTTAATTTTTCTGGTGCTGCTGGAGGTGGTGTTGAATTTACCGGAGATGGTGATATAGCTGATAATAATGATGGGTATGCTACAGTTAGATTTACAAATGGTTTAAAAATTAATAATGCGAAAGGTAGTTTAGGTACAACTACTAAAATTACATTAGGTAACGATGGTGTTATAGAAACATTAGGTTTAAAATTAACCGGTGGTACTCCTGGTGCTGGAAAAGTTTTAGTTTCAGATGCAAATGGTGTAGCATCATGGGCTAGTAATTCACCAACTTCATTAAGTGGAGGCGTTGCTGGTTCACTTCCGTATCAATCGGCAGCTGGTACAACTGCCTTTACTGCTGCAGGAACAAATGGTCAAATTTTAACTTCTACTGGGACTACAGCGCCAGCATGGACTTCTGTTTTGTCTATTGCTCAAGGAGGTACGGGTACATCAACACAGAATTTTGTGGATTTGAGTACTGATCAAATTATTTCAGGTATTAAAACATTTAATACTCCTCTCATTTCTAACTCAATTAAGATTGGAAAAGGTGGTGGACAAGGGGAACAGAATACTGCTATTGGAACTAATTTAGGCACCGGTACAGGATCTAGAAATACGGCAATCGGATACAATGCAATGAGTAGTTATACAGGTACTGGAACTGGAAACAATACATCTGTAGGGTATCAGAACTCAGTATCTCTATCTACAGGTAAACAGAATACTTCAATTGGTGCCGAAGCATTAATGACTCTTTCAACAGCCAATGCAAATACTGCAATTGGTGCACAATCTTTAATGGCTTCCACTGGGGCCAACAATACTGCACTAGGTTATAGTACTGCATCAATTATTGGGGCAGGAACTAACAATACTTTCTTAGGTGCGTTTTCAACTGCGAATCTTGCAACTATAAACAATGCAACAGCAGTAGGTTATGGAGCAATTGTAACGGCAGATAATACCATTCAATTAGGTAATACAAGTGTCACTACGATTAGTACGACAGGTACATTTAGCACAAGTGGATCAATAAATGCAAGCGGTGCAATTACTACACCAATTTACGCATCTACTCCTGTTGCTTTGACAGCGGGAGCTACAATTACTTGGTCGCCATTGTCTGGATTGAATGCAAGTGTGACTTTAAATGCAAATAGTACTTTGGCTTTTGGCGCAACACCGCCTGCAGGGTCTAGTGGAACTTTAATTGTTACACAGCCTGCAACAGGGGGGCCTTATAATTTAACCTTGCCAACTGTGGCTGGTAAAACAAATAAAGTACTAGGCTCTTCATCCGGCATTCTACTTTCTACTACCGCTGGCGCAAAAGATATTGTGAGTTTCTTTTATGATGGGAATGATTTTTATTGGAATGTGGGTATGGGTTATGGGATGGCGCAAAATGTTTCTGCGAATACAGTTTCAGGTGGTGAAGCAGGCGCTATACTTTATCAGACTGCTGCAAATACAACTGGGTTTTCTGCGGCAGGGACAACCGGACAATATTTAAGATCCAATGGAACAACTGCACCAACTTGGTCTACCATTTCTAATGCATCCGCTTCTGCTTCAGGTTTATTATCAAGTGCAGATTGGACAACGTTTAATAGCAAACAAAATTCAATTACAAATCCTGTAACAGGTACGGGTGTAATTAGTGCATTGCCTTTTTGGTCTTCTACTTCGGCATTAGCTAGTAATTATACATCAGGTAGCACCTATACGAATGGACTTTATTGGGACAATACCAATGGCAGGTTAGGTGTGAATACTAAATACCCAACATCTGCATTTCAAGTGGGTGATGCAGGTTCATCTGAAAATACGAAGTATACAACAGCTTTAAATTTTGATTATGACCTTTCTCTAAACTCATCGCTCTCCTTAAAAATCAGGAATGAGAAATTTGATATTCGTACAGCTTCAAGTTCTGGAGTTTGGACTGGGATACATTTTTCTTATAATCCTACTTCTAGCACTATTGGATCTCGGATAGATTTCATGTCTTTTGATCCAAGTAGTCAAGTTGTATCTTTTAATAAACTAAGACTAGCCGGAAATGGCGCTGGTGCAGGGAAATTTCTTATATCAGATGCATCTGGAAATGCCACATGGTCAAGTGGCAGCTTTGTTGATTTGTCAACTGCTCAAAATGTGGGAGGTACTAAAACATTTACAGCAACTGGAAATGGCGCAATAGTGAATAATAATTTAACTGTGAATGCTGCTGGAACTTCTGGTCAGGGAATTGTATTATCTGATGACGGAGACATTGTAGATATGAATGATGGGGCTGCTACATTCCGTTTTTCTGGAGGCGTAAAAATCAACAATGGTAAAAGTGCATTAGGAACTACAAATGCAATCACTTTATCGAACAATGGAAATATCAATGCAACAGGAAGTATTACGTCGGCTGGTAGTATAGTTGCAGGCGCAATCACTTATCCCAATGTTGCTGGCACCAATGGTTATGTATTAACGACTAATGGAACCAATACAGCTACTTGGGCTGCTCCGTCGGGTGCAGTTTCTGGTGGAACTACTAATGCAATTCCAAAATATACGAGTGCAACTGCATTAGGTGCAAGTAGTATTACAGATGATGGCACTAATATCTCATTCAGTAATAAAACCGTTGCAGGAGGAAGTGCTGCAGTGAACAGTGCATCTATTGTTGCTGCAACAACTGCCTATACTTTAACACAATCTGATAATGGAAAAGTCATTAACTGTGCGAATACAGGTGCATTAACTATAACGATACCATCTGGTTTAACTGCCGGATTTAACTGTATGATAGTTCAAATGGCAGCTGGATCAGTTACAATTAGTGCAGGTTCAAGTGTAACAATCTACAATCGTTCTAATTATTCTAAAACTGGAGGACAGTATGCTATTGCAACGATTGTTTCTCCAAGTACTAATGTGTTTATCACTGGAGGCGACATGCAATAATAAGTAAGATGAAAAAAACTTTTCTACTTTGTTTGATGCTATGTAGCATGTTTCATATACATGCTCAAATGGTGATGTCAAGCTTTCAACCATCCAACTACGCGAGTAGTTATAATAGAACTTTAAGTTCCATTGAAGTCTTGGTGGTGGGTGCTGGCGGAGGAGCAGGTGGTGGTGATCAATCTTATTATGGTGGAGGAGGTGGCGGTGGAGCAGCAGTATATGCAAAAATAAATAACTTAAATACTAATTCGTTCACAATTGCTGTAGGTGGAGGTGGTGGTATTGGTTCAACTTGTGTGTTAAACACTGGAGGTGGTATTGCAGGCTCGAACGGAGGTGGCGCTGGAGGTGCAGCAGGTAATGCTGGGTGCTCTGGTGGTGGTGGAGGTGGTGGTGGTTGGTCTGGTGTGTATAGTGGTTCGAATTATTATGTGGTAGCTGGTGGTGGAGCTGGAGGTGGTGGCTCGCATGAGGGCTTTGCAAATAATAGACCAGCACCTGGTGGTGGCATTCAAATTGGCGGTGCTAATGGGAACAATATGACTGGAGGCGCAGGTGTTCAATATACTGCTGATGGCGGCGGCGGCGGCGGCGGGGGAGGAGGTTTTTATGGTGGTGCAGGACAAAATCCCAATTCAGCAACTTATAATTATACTGGTAGTGGAGGGGCTAACTACCAACACCCTAATTTTACATCGGGTGCAGCCATTTATAATGGCAATAATAGTTCAGGCAACGATGCGAATGGAAATCCTGGCGCTGCAGTCGTTGTGGCTAATGCTGCTGACTTTGGGTACGCAAATAATAAAGGTGCTGGAGGTGCTGGCCCTTTAATTGGAGGATCTAGTGGCTCTTCAGGACTTGATGGGGTAGTTGTAATCAGGTATAAAGGTCCACGAGTTGCCACAGGGGGAGAATATGCTAGCATTAATGGGTATTCAATACATACATTCACAAGCAATGGAACATTTTCATTTTTAGCGTTACCTGTTAAAGGTGCGATGGCGCATTATATGGCCAATGAATTTGCAACTGGTGCAACACCCACAGTGTGGCATGACCAATCTGGAAATGGATATGATGCAACTATGAGTGGTGTTTCATCGGTCGTGAATGCAACCTTGAAAAACAATCTAGTGTTGCAAGGCACAACTGCTTCGCAAATTACTTTTCCAGTATTTAACAATCATAATTGGACTACCAATAGTAAGTATACATTATTTATAGTCAATAGGTATACAAATACTTCTAACCAACGAATCCTTACTGACATTTCCACCAACTGGCTTACAAGTCATTGGATGGCTAATGTCGGTGTGGCGCATCATACCTCATGGTTAACGGATGTGCCCAATGGTATCACAAGTTTAGCAATGACGGACTGGGTATTATTTACCGACCAAAATAATTTAGCAAGATGCAATACGACAGTCGTTTCAAAATATGCATCGGGCTCGCCTAGTGGATTTAGTCGACTTGTTATCAATCATCCTACGGGTGCTTGGTCAGGTGAAAGATCTGGTTTTGAAATTGCTGAATTGATTATTTATCCAAGAGAATTAAATAGTCAGGAAATTAATTTTGTGGAAACCTATCTTATTAATAAATATGGTGTTGCAGGTAGCAATGATGGACTCATGTTAAATTTAGATGCATCTAATAAACAATCCTATGATGGCAATGGAACCACTTGGACAGATGTGGTTTCAGGGAATCAAGTAGAATGGTCAAGTGCACTTGCTCCAAATTTTAATATTGTAAATGGAGTATCTGCTTTTGTTACTACACCAACCATTGGTACTACAAGATCCATGGTTTCATCTGGTTATTCAAATTTAAGAGAAGGGAATGGTGCCTACTCTGTTATGGCTATTTTTAAACCTAATAGTTTAAGTACGGGTATGCTAGTGAGCATGGGACCCGCTTCAAGTTTGTGTGATGGTTCTATAATTCATCCTATAGGGATAGGTAGTGGAGGAAGATTTGCTGGCGGGGCTTGCGGTAGTTTGGGTACTTGGGGTTCAACTGCAGGGGTGGTGCCTACTACTAATAAATTTTGGTGTGTAACCACTACTTTTACAGGTGGCACTAATGGAACTGAAACAGTCTATGTAGATGGTGTATCTGACAAGACAGCAACCATGACAACCAATACACCCACTAATGCTATCAATAAATTTACGGTGGGTTGGTTAAGAGATGCGGAACCTCAATATAATATGGATGCCAATGTTGCTGTAATTCTTTACTATAACAGAGCGTTAGCTGCATCGGAAGTTTTAGCGTTATACAAAAAATATAAATTAAAATTAGGTTTGCCATGATGAATTTGAAAAGTATGCATTTTATTTTTTTGATTTTATTTACCATGAGTGTATATAACTCTTCAGCTCAGAGAAATATGTTCATGATACAAAATAGTACACCCATAAATGCTAAATTATTAGATGGTAAAAATGCTGTCAGGGCATCATCAAGTGCGTATAAGATCAAACAAGAATTTCCTAGTTCACAAGATGGTTTATATTGGATTAAGAATGATAATATCAATGGAGGAGTTCCTTTTCAGATTTATGCAGACATGACTACAGACGGAGGTGGATGGACATTGATTATGACGAATGTAGGATATGCGGGATGGACTTACGCGAATGCTATATTAAGAAATGAAACGACCCCAAGCTTAGTTGCTAATTATTCTATCGTGCAATGGGCTGACTATATTAAAAAATCCAATATTGGATTTCAGTATATGATAGAAGCCAATGATCGAAACAGGTGGGGTGGTATTTGGACTGCTAATGAAGCGTACAGCTTTGTTGCAACGGTCAATACACAAACCAATATCACAAGAAATACAACATGGGATACTTATGTGTATGATTTGACCAATACGAGTTCAATTCAGCCAAGAATGCCGTGGAGGCCGACGGGGAATTATGCCTTTTTAACGACCGATGATGGTGAAGGTAACTGGTGGGGCTCTTTAGTTACAGACAACCCAAGCTATATTACTGCTCCATGGATCTCAGGATCGATGCCCACTCCTTCAAAAATATATTATTGGGTTAGATAAATTAAGCGGGATGTTCATTATGAAAAAAATACTATTTTTTATTTTATTTACATTGGTTGCTTCAAAAATGCATGCGCAACTTATTGCATCCTCATTTCAAGGGGCAAATTTTTTATCTAAAAATTTAAATAACGCATTGGATTTTGATGGAATAGATGATCATGTACTTACCACACTAGATGTGAATTATTCGGCTATTCCAATTACTACTTGGGAAGCATGGGTGTATCCTACCGCAACAGATGCAACATGGAGAACTATATTTGGGATTGAGGATATGAATTGGGATAGAAATTTATTTCTGAATGCAGGTTGGTTTCACGCAGGATATGGATCGAATGGCTGGCAAATAGTTGAAGCAAAATTAAATGAATGGCAACATGTGGCACTTGTTTATGATGAAGCTGGCGGAAAGATCACTTTTTATTTAAATGGTGTGAAGTACAGTCTATTTCCTGGAGTATATGCACATAGTTCAGCACAGAAATTTGCCATAGGGGCATCTCAGCAATCAGGCCCTAATCAATTTTTTAAAGGTAAAATATCGGAAGTTCGTGTTTGGAATTACGAAAGAACACAATCGCAGATTCAAGCAAATTTGAATCTAGAATTAACAGGAGAAGAATCAGGTTTAGTGGCATATTATCCTTTTAAACAAGGTAATCCCAATCAAATAAATACAAATACGGTATTGTATGACGAAGTTGGAACCTATAATGGTGCAATCACAAACTTTGCTTTATCGGGTAACACCAGCAATTTTACATTTGGAAAAATTCAATCACGTATTCCTCGAAATAATTTAGTGATGCATGTGAATCCAGCATGGAGGAGATCTTATCCCGGTTCAGGCACAGCACTCAATGACCTTACCGAAAATGGAAACAACATGACTTTATTGAATAGCCCATTGTATACTGGAATAGTTGGAGGTGCTTTTACGGTGAATGGGAATGGATCTAATACGATTCAATCAGTTAATAATGCACCAATAACAGGGACTAATAAACGAACTGTTGCCATGTGGGTATATCCTAATAGTATTAATTCATACACAGGAAATAGTATTTTTTCAACAGGTACCAGTGGGAGCAATACAGGCATGTATGGGATGTTTGCTAATGGAGACGGAACCAATAATTTAGCATTTTGGGGACATTATCAGGATTATTATTCTACCACTTTACCCATTACAATGAATGCTTGGAATTTCATAGCAACCACCTATAACGGGAATGGTTCCATGAAACTTTTTGCTAATGGGAAATCCGAAAATACAAGCCGTACCTTAAATACCAATGCTACAAAAATAGATTTAATGTTGAATACAAAAGGTGATTTTGGTGAGCTCATGATTTATGATCGAGACCTTTCTGTAAGTGATTTAGAGTATATCTATAATCGTACAAAAAATAAATACGCGCTACCCGATGGCTTAACAGTGGCAACAGCTGCGCCTAGTGCAAAAGCAATTAAAGCTGCCTATCCCGCTTCTACTGACGGAGTGTATTTTATCAATTTACCAACAGTAGGTATCCAACAAGTATATTGTTTAATGGATAGTAAGTATGATGGTGGAGGCTGGATGATGGCGATGAAAGCAACTTCAGGTACTACATTTAATTTCGCCTCAAATTATTGGTATTCAGTCAACACCCTAAATGCAGGTGAAATTAATAGAAATGATGGAGATGCTAAATTCGATGTAATGAACTATTATCCAGCAAAAGATATTTTTGCTTTATGGCCTGATATTGGCGCTTCAGGCACTGAAAGTGGTAGTATCGATAATTTGACCAATTGGAGTTGGCTACAAAACAATTTCCATAATTCAGGTGCCACCACTACCCTAATTTCAAAATTTGCAGCAAGTCCAACTCAATCCTCTATCGAAACAAGCACCACCGGTACAATCAGTTTTTCTGGTTATGGAACTCCATTTTCTAAACAACCTGGATATATGTTCTACGGTTTCAATTATCAAGGCAATACGGCTCATAAAGTGAGATGGGGTGTATCCTGGAACAATGAGGCAGATCAAAACACAAACGACGTAAGTGTGGGTATTGGTTTAAGTGCAAGATCCTATTCGGCAGGTGATGCGTATGGTTGTTGTGGAAGTGTTGAAGGAATCAACCGGGCTGCAAGGGTAGAAATGTATATCAGATAGGCCTTTTTTAGGTCATTTATTGTTGAATAATTTAGTGAAAGTATAATATTATATCATTTATAATATATTGATATATAATGTTTCATATTTGATTTCATCAATTTTTCGCTTGTTTCTGTCACAATTTGTTAATCGGTTCAGTTTGATGAATCTTCAAGTCTATTTTGAAATCGGCAATCATGCGCGCTTTCACTTATATTATTAAAATTATTAATGTGAAAATTGGTTTAACAATATTTTCTCTCCTGATTTGTTTCGCCTTGTCGGCACAAATTAAGCTTAGTTATTCCATTGGTGGGATTGGGGGCAATATGAAAACGACCACTTATAGCAATCCAATTTTAATTTCAGGAGAAAACTGTTTCAATATCTCCAATGCCATTAATAAGTTCTGGGCAAGCAATACCGGTGAATTTTTCACCAATTGCGTGGTGGATGTCGATTTTGTGAAATTTAGTATCAAGATCAACCCTAATCCCGTAATCAATTATGCGACCGTCAAATTTATCAATAAAGTTCAAAATGAAAGTAAAATGAGGTTAACTGTCTTTAACAATGTGGGACAGCCTATGAAAGCCTTTGACATATCTCAAGACCAATTTTTAGTTGGATATAAACTGGATATGTTAAGCCTTCCAAGTGGATATTATTTTATTCAAATTTCCTCTTCTAGCATCTTGCAAACATTCAAAATTTTGAAAAACTAGCAACTCCGCAAAATCGTTATGTTTAAAAAATATTTATTTCTAGTCTCAATTATCTTGTGTTGCCTTCATAAAGAAGGATATACTCAGATTACTCCTGATGGAATTTTATTTCAAGCTGTGGCTAGAGATGTCAATGGCAATGCCGCTGCTGGAAGAAATGTGTATGCGAAGGTGGCTATCTTAAAAGGATCCGCAACCGGTTCAACAACTTATGAGGAATCATTTAAGGTTGTTTCTACTGATGATGGAATATTTACATTGATCATTGGAAAGGGCACTAGACTTTCAGGAGTCGCTGGACTTACTTCAATCACATGGAATGAGGCTTTATATTTTGTGAATATTAAAATTGCAATTGAGCCTTCATTGCCAACGCCAGGTTGGAATGTAGACAACGAATATGTTGATATGGGTACGTCTCAGCTCTGGTCCGTTCCTTATGCTTTATTTGCTTCAAAGTCTTCTGTTGCTGACTCTGCCTTGTCTATTAGTACAATCGTGCCAGGGTCTAAAGGGGGTACAGGTGTAAATAATGACGGAAAAACAATTACACTTGGCCAAAACTTAACTTTCAAAGGGATTGGAGATATTACCATTACAACAACCGGCGCAAGCAATGTATCGCTTCCTTTGACAGGTTTATTAGCGAATACACAATATGTTTCAGATAGAATTGGTGCAGATACCATCTCTCTCTCCAATAGAATTAATGCTTTGGGAGTTTCTTCTGGAAACACAACAGCGTTGAAATTAAATATTTCAGATACTGCTACTATGTTGAGTCCGTATCTAAGAAAATTAGATACCGCAAGTTTATCAAGACGTATTGATATTAAATTAGATTCTGCCCAAATACCTGGTATCATTGCACCTTATTTAGTGACTGTTGCAGGCGTTAAATACGCTGATACAGCTGCGATGTTATTACCTTATGCGATTCGATCGAATACAGAAGCGAGCATTGATACAGAAAAATCGAGAGCACAAGCCGCAGAAGCATTGAAAGTGAATATTGCAGATACCGCTTCTATGCTTTTACCTTATGCAATCAGATCTAATACTGTTGCGTCATTGAACGCAGAAAAAGCAAGGGCAGAAGCTGCAGAAGCATTGAAAATTAATATTGCAGATACCGCTTCTATGTTGTCTAGTTATTATAATAAGACCGCTGCGGATGCGAGATTGAATTTGAAATTGAATATTGCGGATACCGCTTTAATGTTGTCAAATAGATTTGCTAGAGATACGATCTCGCTGTCCAATAGAATTAATGCATTGAGTGCGAGTTCTGGTGGAGACTTGGCGGCAGAAATAACAAGAGCAACTGCGGCGGAGAATTTAAAAGTGAATATAGCTGATACGGCAACTATGTTAAATCCGTATCGATTGTCAATGATTGATAAAGACCTATATAAGATAAGCAATAATCTAGTAGTTGGTAATTTATCAAATAAACTGAGTACAGATTCTTTAACATTGACTTCTAAAATAAGAAACGACTCAACTGCATTAAGAGATTTAATCAATACCAATACTGCAAATATTGCGACCAATTCATCTCAAATTTCCAGTAACGCAAATAATATAAGTATCAATGCGACAAATATTGCCGCGAACACAGCAGCAATCAATCAACGTGTTCAGTATAGTGATGTCGCATCCATCGTTGCTCCTTACTTAAAAATAGTGGATACCTTATCGCTTTCTAATCGAATTAATTTAAAAGCACCAATTGCTTCTCCAGAGTTTACAGGATTGGTCACTTTTCCTACTCCCTTTAAACTTGGAACTACCAATGTTTCCTCTACGGGCACTCAATTAAATTATTTATCCAATGTAAATGGGGTAACAGGAACTGGTAATTTAGTTTTAGCTACTTCTCCAGTTTTTATTGCGCCTGATTTAGGTATACCATCCGCTGGTATTGCAACGAATATAACGGGATTGCCATTGACATCAGGGGTGGTTGGAATTTTACCAATTGCAAATGGAGGAACAGGATCTGCAATAAAAAACTTTGTGGAACTTTCTGGTGATCAAACTATTGGAGGTATAAAAACTTTTAGTAGTAATCTAATAGTAGGTGGAACATTCAATGCTTCCGCTGCAGCAACGTTCAGCGATAATGTTACAATTAGTGGAGCAGCAACGCTTGGAGGAAATGCGACTATTGCTGGAACTTTAGGCGTTACAGGGGTGGCTAGCTTTGACGCACAACCAATCATGTCAACTTTACTTGCATCAAAACCGGTTTTCACAGACGCAAATAAAGGATTGACATCCGTGGGTGTTTTAGGAATAGACCAGGGTGGAACGGGTGCAACAACGGTTACAAATGCAAAAGTAAATTTAGCATTAGACCAAGTTGACAACACATCAGATGCCGCTAAGCCATTAAGTACTGCTGCTCAAACAGCTTTAAATTTGAAAGAAGACTTAAGTAATAAAAGTACGAGTATCACAACCGATGCTACATCCAATACAAAATATCCAAGTGTTAAGTCGGTGAAAGATTATGTAGATGGAACAGTTTCTACAGCAACGCCTGATGCAACTACTTTGGTAAAAGGTAAAGTTCAATTAGCAGGTGATTTGGATGGAACTGCTAGTTCTCCGGTGGTAGCGACTGTTGGTGGATCCACTGCTGCTGATATCAATACAGCTACAGTTTTAGCCAACGCTGCAACTGAAAATGCAACCAATAGTACCATTGTCAAAAGAGATGCAAATGGGAATTTTAGTGCGGGTGAAATAACAGCTAATTTAATTGGAACAGCTACGAATGTAACAGGCATTGTCAATGGCATCAATGGTGGAACAGGTGTTGCAAATAGTGGTAAGACGATTACCCTAGGAGGCAATATCAATACAGGTGCTGCATTTACAACAACTGGTACAACAGGTTCCAATGCAAGTGCGATTACTTTGAAAACAACTGCTGCTACTAATTTAATTTTACCAACAAGTGGCACGATTGCAACATTAGCAGGTACAGAAAATTTGACCAATAAAACAATCAATGGTTTAGTGCCAAACGCTTTGGCTACTGGTTTTACAATTGCTGGAGGAACGATTACAAAAACATTGACTTTAGTGGATGATGCAAGTTTGAGTGGTGCGAATACGGGTGATCAAACAATTAGTTTAACGGGCGATTTGACCGGCACAGGGACAGGAACATTTTCTACTACCTTGGCAAATTCTGGTGTAACTGCTGGCACATATGGTACAGCAACACAAGTGCCTAATTTTATTGTTGATTCAAAAGGTAGAATTACAGGAGTATCCAATGTGACAATTTCAGGTGTATCGTCTATTGGTTCTGAATTAGATGCAGGAAAAATTATCGTGGGAGATGCTGCAAATTTAGCAGCTAAAGTAACTATGGCCGGAGATGTTACAATTAATAATACAGGTGTAACAACAATAGGTGCAAATAAAATTACGACAGCTAAAATTTTAAATTCCAATGTCACTTATGATAAAATTCAAAATGTAAGTGCGACGAATAAAATATTAGGAAGAGTGACTGCTGGCGCAGGCATTATAGAAGAAATTGGAACCACTGGAACTGGTGATGTTGTAAGAGCAGTGAGCCCTACTTTCACAGGTGCTCCTCAGGTGCCAACCGCAATTGTTAGTTCAAATGATGGCACAATTGCCAATACAGAATATGTCACAAGAGCAATTGGCAATATATCCGCCTCATCTGTATCGGGGATCCTGCCTTCTGCAAATGGAGGTACTGGAGTTGACAATACTGGTAAGACAATTACATTGGGAGGCAATTTCGTGACTAGTGGTGCAAACAGTATCACCCTTAATTCAACAGCTGCAACGAATATAACATTGCCTACAAGTGGTACTTTAGCTACGGTGGCTCAATTAAATGCAATTGCAGGTGGTACATTTTCTGGTGGTCAAATCACTGGTATTATCAATCCAGAAAATGGTGGAACAGGTATTGACAATACTGGAAAAACAATTGCATTGGGTGGCAATATCTCAACAGGTGCAGCATTGACTACCACTGGAACAACCGGTTCGAATGCGAGTGCGATCACATTTAAAACTACTGCGGCATCTGAATTAGTTTTACCTACTACAGGCACTTTAGCCACTTTAGCAGGAACAGAATCTTTAACAAATAAAACGATAGCTGCTGCTAATAATACGATATCAGGATTAACGAATGCGAATTTATCAGGCACCGCGGGTATCACAGATGCAAATTTAGCTACTATAGTTACACCTGGTAAAGTAGACAATGCCGCCACAACTGCAACAGAACAAAATTTACAAAATCAAATTGTACTACGTGACGCCAATGGTGATTTTGCTGCTGGAACAATAACTGCAAGTTTAGCAGGCAATGCCAATACAGCGACTAAATTAGCTACTACAAGAGCGATCTATGGAAATAATTTTGATGGCTCTGCTGTTTTAGATCAAATCATCACAGCTAGATATGGTGGTACAGGTAATGGGTTTACCAAATTTACTGGTGCAACATCTGCTGAAAAAGTGTACACTTTGCCGGATGCGAACGCAACGATCCTTACTACGAATGCATTAGTGTCTGCGGCACAAGGGGGTACTGGTGTAGCTACAGCAAATGCCAATTTGGTTTTTGCTGGTCCTGTTTCTGGAGCTGCAGCTGCGCCAACATTTAGAGCTTTAACCGCAGCGGATGTGCCTGCAGGAAGTGGATCCTATATTGCAAATGGAACGACTCAGCAAGCAAGTTCAAATTTCAACATCAGTGGAAATGGAACGATTGGGGGTGATCTTATTGCGAATGTAATTAAGACACCAACCGGTTCAAGTTCAGAATTTTTAAAGGCAGACGGTTCAATAGATGCGTCTGACTATGCAATCGCAGGTGTAAATACAAATATTACATCTTTAACTGGGTTAACTACAGCATTGAGTCCAGCACAAGGTGGAACTGGTGTAAACAATGCTGCAAAGACCATCACATTGGGTGGAGATTTTGTGACATCGGGTAATAAATTAACACTAACATCCACTTCTGCTTCAACCAATGTGACCCTTCCTGTCACAGGAACTTTAGCCACACTGGCGGGTACAGAATCAATGACGAATAAAACAATTAACGGACTTTCACTTGCAGGACAAGCAGTCGGATTTACGATTGCTGGCGGTACTACTAGTAAAATATTAACCGTTTCAAATACAGCCAATGTGAGTGGGACAAATACGGGTGATGTGTCATTGACCGGTGAAAATTATATGACTATTTCTGGTCAAACACTTACAACCAATGCAGTGGATCTATCTGGCACCAATGTAACAGGGGTCTTAGCTGCTGCACGTTTTCCAGCACTTACTGGTGATATCACCAATAGTGCAGGCGCAGTTGCTACAACTATTAGTGCAAATGCAGTAACGACTTCAAAAATTGCGGATGCAAATATTACCCTTGCTAAAATTCAAAATTTAGGCGCTAAAAAAATCATTGGTAATAAAAATGCTTCTACTGGTGTTCCTGGAGAAATTGAAATTGGATCTGGATTAAATTTAGATGCAAGCACAGGTGTTTTAACTGCAGTCAGTTCGGGCCTAAGTAGTTTAAATGGCTTAACGGGATCGACTCAAACATTCTCTACAGGAACTGCTGCAGGCGCTGGGAATGATTTTAATATTGCAAGCAGTGGATCTGCACACACATTTAACTTACCTAATGCAAGTGCAACGGTTAGAGGTGTTGTTACAACAGCAGCTCAGACATTTGCAGGAACCAAAACATTTGATGCAGTAACTGTGGCAGGTGCTTTATCAGCTAATTCTAGTTCGGCAACCATTGCTGGTTTTAACGCGGCAATTACAAATGTATCTTCGGCATTAACGATTAATGGCACCAATGCTTTGACCTATAATGGTAAAGTGATTGTATGTACAGGAGGGCCAACCATCACATTTGACGGAAGCACTTTGCCGGTTGGATTTTCTTGTATGGTCTTACAATCCGATAATACGAGTGTGAATTTCAGTGGAACTGTTAATAGATTCAATTACACAGCAACTTCGGGCATCTATTCCATTGCAACTGCGATGTGTTTTGCGGCAGGCTCTGTTTTGTTAACTGGAGATATACAATAATCAATGAAAAAAATACTGATTACTATATTATTAGTTAGTGCGACAAGTTTTGCTTGGGCGCAAATTAGTTTGCCTCAACTGCAGTCTTTGCAATATAGTACTACTAGTTTTGGGAATGCACTCAATTTTAATGGCACAAACACTTATGGCATAGGACAGGTGTATGTACAAGACTCAATCACTGATTTTACAATCGAATTTTGGTGCAAGAATACAGGAACAGACGGAACCAATGATAGGATTTATAGCTCTTATAACAACAATGGTTTTCATATTGCAAAAAGTACATCTCAATTAAAATTATTGTTTTCAGACATGGGAGGAACTGTATCATGGTCAACGCCATGTACTTTCGAGTCGAACAGTTGGATTCATTTTGCTTTTGTAAAAAATAATGGTGTGTTAACGGTATATAAAAATGCGACATCAGTAGCTACCTACACAGTTATAGCTGACAGTATTTTGCCAACAATGTTTCGACTTGGATCAAATATTGACGGCGAAGGAGAAAATGGAAATTTCACAATAGATGAATTAAGGATTTGGAATAGTGTGAGGACAAGATCCGATATCCAAAAATATATGTACTCTATTGTTAATCCCAACATCAACGCCAGTCTTAAACTTTATTATCGTTTTGATCAAGGTGATGCAAGTGGTACCAACACCAACGAACGCGGATTATATAATTCTGCAATTAATTAAACAACAATGAAAAAGCAATTTTATTTATTCTTATTACTGATGTTATTTAATTGTATCACCTTTGCTAATAATTTAGTCATTGGGACACCTGCATACAATTCAAGTACCAATCAAGTTAGTTTTACAATTAAGTGGGACAATAGTTGGAGGGTCAATAACGGACCTTCCAATTGGGACGCTGTTTGGGTATTTGTAAAAAGACAACCCTGCGGTATTAATGGTATTTGGTCTCATGCAGTTTTAAGTACAACCTCAAGTGATCATAGTATTTCCGGATCTTATGGACTAGAAGTGGATGCTGTTGCAGATGGAATGGGTGTATTTGTCCGCCGCCCAAGTGCTGCAGGAAATGCAATCGGTTCATTTGCCACTACAAGTACGGTGACCTTAAAATTGTCTGGAAATTACAATCCGGCCTTAATTGGTTCAACTTCGAATGCAGACAATTTTAAAGTGATTGGAATCGAAATGGTCTATGTGCCTCAGGGTGCATTTTATATTGGTGATGGTAGAAGTACAAATTCATCCAACTTTTCAAATGGAACTTTAAGGGCTGCAAAACAAATTACTAGTGCAATCCAGTCTAGTGGTATAGGTACTTATGCGAATTACACGAATGCACCAGCTTATGCGAATGTAGTAAGCTTGCCAAGTACATTTCCATTAGGCTTTAATGGTTTTTATTGCATGAAATATGAAATTAGTCAACAGCAAATAGTTGATTATTTAAATACATTAAACTATGATCAACAAAAAGCAAGATTAGGTGTATGGTCGGGTAGAGATCCAAGTACAACAGGTGCTTATTTTAGCAATGCAGCAAATAACTATCGTCAAGAAATTAAAGTCACTACCGCAGGTACAGACAATACCATACCGGCAGTTTTTGGTTTAACCAATACATATAATGCTTATTTACCAGCAGGTTATTTAAACTGGCAAGACTTAACGTCTTATTTAGATTGGTCAGGTCTAAGACCCATGACTGAATTTGAATATGAAAAATCATGTCGTGGAACATTAGCGCCTGTAGCGTATGAATATCCATGGGGTACAACTGTAATCAATCCTGGAAATGGAGGAATGTCCAATATGAATACTGCTAGTGAAACAATGAGTAGTGTTAACGATGGATTAACGCATTATAACTGGGATGGTGGTCCAATGCGATCAGGATTTGGAGCAACAGCTAAATCAAATAGAGTTCAAGCAGCGGCAAGTTTTTATGGCATCATGGAATTAGCGGGCAATGTGTATGAGCAATGTGTTGGCGGTGGTGCCAGTTACAATTATGCCGGATTTACGACAACAAATGGAGATGGGGTATTAGCAAATAATGGATTAGCGAACGTGACTGGCTGGCCAATCAACGGTGGATTGAGTTCAGGCACCATGTATAAGGGAGGTGCGTTTTATAACAACACAGGAAATAATAATTATTTCCAAGTATCAGATAGATCTTTTTACCAAGGTCAATCTACTAATGGAAATACAACAAGAGATAGGGCTACTGGTGGAAGGGGAGTTAGAAATTTTTAATATTCAATTTTTAAATTAACAATATGAAACAATTTTGTTTAATCGTATTTGGTTTTTTTCTAAGCACATTCGCAGTGAAGGCGAATAATCTTGTGATAGGAACAACTACTTATTCTTCTGCAAATCAAACCTTGACATTTACAGTTGCATGGGATAATAGCTGGTCTATTAGTTCAGGCCCGTCTAATTGGGATGCTGTCTGGATTTTTGTAAAAAGACAAAACTGCTCAGGGAACAATGACTGGGTACATCAATTAGTGAGTACAACTAATGCAGACCATAATGCACAAACAGGAGGCTCGGCTTCAACTGTTGTAGCTGTAAATGCAGTGTCTGATGGGATGGGTGTTTTTGTAAGAAGAATTGGAACGAATGTAGTGGGGAATGTTTCGGCACAAACAATCACATTAAAACTAGGTGCTACGAATCCAAGTATCACCACTTCCAATAGTGATAATTTTGAAGTGCTTGGAGTTGAAATGGTGTATGTACCTCAAGGTCAATTTTATATTGGGGATGGCCGTCCGTCGAATACCAATAATTTTTCTGCAGGCAATACGAATCAACCTTTGTTAATTACTTCAAGTGTACAGGCGAGTGGATTAGGTACTTACAATAACTATGTGACCAATCCTGCTTATGGTTGTTCTGTTGCACTACCAAGTACATTTCCATTGGGGTACAATGGTTACTATTGTATGAAATATGAAATTCAGCAAGGTTTAGTAGTTGAATTTTTAAATACACTTACTTATGATCAACAAGCAAAAAGATTAGCTCCATATGGGAGATTGCCCAATGTAGTCAATACTTATTTTGATGAAAACTCTTACTTTGTCAATGTAAAAGTGACTACCGCTGGAACTTATAATACGGTACCTGCAATTTTCTCATGCAACTTCCCTTATGTTCCTCAATCACATTTAAACTGGACGGACTTTACAGCAATTTTAGACTGGTCTGGATTAAGACCAATGACTGAATTTGAATATGAAAAAGCATGTAGAGGTCCGTTGAATCCAGTGGCTTATGAATATCCATGGGGGAATACCACCATTAATTTTATGAACAATGGGCAATCTTCTGCTACTTTTAATTATGGTGTTGCAGAAGGATTCTGCCATGGTGGTGCATGGAATGGAAGCCCTATACGTTCAGGTTTTGCAGCCAATGCAACCACCAACCGTTCACAAGGTGGTGTTACTTATTATGGTATCATGGATATGGCTGGTCAAGTTTACGAGCAATGTGTTGGTGGAGGAAATGGATACAATTATTCTACGTTCACCAACTTAAATGGAGATGGTGTTTTAGGGGCTGATGGAAATGCCAATACTTCCAATTGGCCATTAGATGGAGGAGCCAAGTCAGGCACCATTGTTAAAGGAGGATTCTTTAATACGAGTAGTGGAAACTTACCTGCTTTTCAAGTATCTGATAGACAATTTCATGGAGGTGTTGTTAGCAACAATGAAAATTATAAAGATCGATCTATGGGTGGTCGCGGGGTTCGTACATTTTAATTTTAAAAAATAATGGATATGAAAAAATATATTGTAATTGCATTTTTGAGCTTATTCATGGGGACTCACTCGTATGCCAATAATCTTGTGATGTCCACTCCTGTGTATGACAATACTGCTAAAACAATCAGTTTTACAATTGCATGGGACAATAGTTGGAAAGTGGGATCAGGTCCTTCTAATTGGGATGGGGTGTGGGTATTTGTAAAACGTCAAGCTTGTTCTAATACGAATACTTGGGCCACTGCTTTATTAAGTACTACATCTTCTGATCACACGAGTGCAGCAGGAACCAATCTATTAACAATTGATGCTGTAGCAGACGGTTTGGGTGTTTTCATTAGAAGAACGGATGCAGGTATCGGCAATATAGGTACGCATAATATTACACTTGCTTTAAATAGCAGTTTAACAACTCAACCTGCAATTGTAGCTTCTGCTGCTGATAATTTTAAAGTCATTGGCACTGAAATGGTCTATGTTCCACAAGGTGGATTTTATTTAGGCGATGGTCGTGGTACAAATACTTCTAATTTTTCTGGAGGCAACAATGCTTCCACGCCTTTATTTATTGACGCAACAGTTCAGTCAGCAGGATTAGGTTCTGCAACTGCATACACATCGAATCCAATTTATGGTTGTCCAGGTAATTTGCCCTCTACATTCCCATTAGGATACAATGGATTTTGGTGTATGAAATATGAGTTGAGTATGGTGGCTTATACAGAATTTATGAATTGTCTAACTTACGATCAACAAGCAGCAAGATTGGAAAAATGGGGCGGGCGTTATCCTAACCAACTTGGCGCCAACTTTGGTAATGCATCTAATAAAGGCTATTTAGCAGTTACGACGCCTGGAACTTATAATACAGTACCTGCTGTATTTAGTTACAATACGACTTATGCCAATTATTCTCCTGTCTCTTTTTTAGGCTGGAGAGATTTAACGGCCTATTTAGATTGGGCTGGATTAAGGCCGATGACTGAATTTGAATTTGAAAAAGCTTGTAGAGGTACATTGAATCCAGTTGCTAATGAGTATCCTTGGGGAAATACTTTAATCACTCAAGCTACTGGAAACAATATGGCTGGGCAGGTAGCTGAAAAACCTGGACAAAGCGGAGATGGATTGTGTTTGTATAGCTGGGATGATCCTAACTGGGCACCTTACAGGTCTGGGTATGCTGCAAATGCAACGACGACAAGATCATTGGCGGCTGCAACCTATTATGGAATTTTGGATATGGGAGGTAATGTTTTTGAACAAGTGGTTGGCGGTGCTGGGTATGATTATTCCAATTTCACCACGGTGAATGGGGATGGAATTTTAGGCAGCGATGGTCATGCAAACACTACAGGATGGCCTGCAATCAATGGTTCAAATTCTGGTAATTATGTAAAGGGTGGATCTTTTGGAAACTATGGCGCAACAGTGATACAGGTTTCTGACAGGACTTTTTTTGCAGGAACCACCATTAACAATGGCATTACTGGTAATTCAGGCGGTAGAGGTGTTCGTTCAAATTAATCCTATTTATAGTAAGTGTCTAGATTTAAATTAATCATATTATTTTTCTTTCTAGTATTGACTTCGTCTTTGATGGGGCAATATACTGGAGGATCTTACGGCGGTACCGCTAAGTTGCAAATTAGTGCAACTGCTTGTGCTATTGCCATAGACAATAGTGTGTTAATTTATTCAGGCGGCAGTTATGGTGGAACAGCAAAATTAAATATTAGCAATACTGCTTGTGCAACGAGTCTTGATAGTACCTTATTGATCTACAAAGGAGGTAGTTATGGTGGAACAGCCAAGCTTGCTATTTCAAATGTAGCTTGTACCTATACTTTAAATGAATCTGTTTTAATTTACAAAGGTGGAAGTTATGCTGGTACAAGTGCGTTAGAAATTGAAGCGACTGCATGTCCAGCTCCTGAGCTAATGAATATATTCGTTGGTGGTACTTCGTCCACTTCTGAGGCTGGAAATTTAGTGGCAACCAATACCGCAAATATTGCTGGGCCATTCATTGCAACGATCAACGATTCAACCATTATTGGTGGAAACTGTGTCACTTTAGCAACAACAGGAACAGGTGCTACTACCTATTCTTGGAGCCCAAGTGTAGGATTGAACAATGCCAATGTTCAAAACCCAATAGCAAACCCATCCGTAACAACCACCTATACGGTTACTGCTACTGGAGCATCAGCAGGTTGTAGAGATAAGGCAACTGTGACAATAAATGTGTTAACCAATGCGAGTGTTACGACGTTAGCCTATCCGTCCAAAGTTTGTAATACCATAACTACTTTACAAGAACCCACTCTTACAGGCATTACGAATGGTACATTTAGCGCAAGCGATCCAGGATTGAAAATTAATGCAAGTAGTGGTTTGATCAATCCCAATACGAGTAATGTTGGAACCTATGTGGTAACCTATACTTATGGTTCTTGTAATAATGTATTGACTGCAAATATTGAAATCACCAACGATTGTGCAACCAATATTGGCGCTTTAGAGTATCCTAATATTTTTAAGGGTGGATATGATAATGCGTATCTTCCAAAAGCAATTGTCACTCAAGCCGCATGTACACTGAATTATGATTATACTCAATTAATCTATTCAGGGGGATCGAATGAGCCAACTGCTCCTAAATCAATTTTAGTTCAGGCCGCGTGTACGCCTAACTATGATTTTACACAACTTATTTATGCAGGTGGAAATAGTGCGACATTGGCAGCTAAGTCGATTTTAGTTCAAGCAGCCTGTACGCCGAATTTGGATTATACACAACTTATTTATGCTGGCGGATCTAGTGCAGCCAATGCACCAAAGTCTATCTTAATGCAAAGTGTTTGTTCGGTCCCGGTAGGAGATAATTTTTATATTGGTGGTGATGGAGTGGGTTATGGCAACGGAAGTCTAACGCCATCTTCTAGTGTGGTAACTGGAACTGCTGTCGGTGTTAGTTCAGATGTAACTATTTGTCCAGGCGCGCCAACGACACTTGGGGCTACGGGTGCAACTACTTATACATGGTCTCCAGCAACTGGTTTAAATAATTCTTTAATTGCAAATCCAATTGCATCTCCAACTACTACTACGGTATATACTGTTGTGGGAACAGGATCTGGTGTAGGTTGTATAAATACAGCCAAAGTGACTGTAACTGTGATTCAGGATGCATTCACAACTGTATCCTATGGTGCGTATAGTTTTGACGAAATGGACATGAATGTTAAAAAAGTAAATTTCATCAATGGTCCATTGAATGGAACTTTTTCTTACACACCAACTGGGTTATTCTTTACGGCTGCTGATGGATCGTTTACACCTGGGTTAAGTACAAGTCAACCTTATACAATCAATTATAATTATACAAAAGGTATTTGTAATTATACCTATGCTGTAAATATCAATATAACTAAGTTGCCTCCTACAATTACTTATACAAGTCCCGCAACCTTTTATATCAACTATGCAAGTATTGCATTATTGCCAACCAATTCTGGGGGTGCTGCAGATATTTTTGAAGCATTAGATGCATTGCCTACTGGTTTAAGTTTAAATACAACCACTGGAGAAATCACTGGAACGCCTACACAATTGGTGAATAATGTATCAGTTCGCGTAAGAGCTGCAAACTACAAACGTGACGGTTCAATTAACTGGAGTGAATTAACAACTGTAGTCATATCCGTAAAAAAACCAACTATCACTTTAGCTGTTTCAACGATACCAAGTTTAAATACCACTTATGGAGCTGCATCAGCCAATACAAGTTTCAATGTTCAGGGAGATAATATCATTAATTATGTTCTAGTAAGTATGCCATCTGGATTTGAGGCATCTGTGAATTCAGGAACTAGCTTTGGTGATACTATTCGTATGTATCCAACAGCGGAGCATTTGATTAATCAACCATTGTATATCAGATTAAAACGAACTGCTGGAGTGGGTAATTTCAATGGGAATATTACACTAACCTCAACTAGCGCGGACAATGTTGCGGTGTCTACTACAACAAGTTATGTGGCGCCTGCAACTTTAACCATAACAGCTAGATACTTTCAGAAATTTTATGGCTCAACAATAAGACTTGGTGCAGGAAGTAAATATTTCACTGCAACAGGGTTGGTGAATGGTGAAACAGTTGGCTCTGCAACAATTACTGCAACTGGCGGAACCGCTGTGGATGATGCTGTTGGATATTACACGATCACTCCATCCTTGGCTACTGGAGGTACATTCTCAAGTTCTAATTACAATATTAATTATGTCGCAGGTCAGTTTCAAGTAGTCTATAGCTTGTATAATTTTGCTATGACAGGTAATACTTCGAATTGGGTAATAGGTAAGGTTCCTATGCCAGGTATTTCAAATAGCAACATTACAAATTTAGAATATAGCACAGCAACTTATTCTTCAATGATTTCTGCTGCATTTATCAATATCGATCAGAGAGGTGTTTGTTACAGTACGAGTCCAACACCAACTATTCAAGATAATATTATTGTAGACGGCGCTGTAACGTCAGGTAGTCTGACGGTTAATTTAACCAATCTAACACCATTAACTACTTATTATATTAGAACATTTGTTACGATTGGCAACAAGACCATTTATAGCAATAGTTATAAATTTACAACACCTAAGAAGCCTTTAAATAGTATTCTTTTAGCTACAAGTGGACAATATCTTTCTTTTCCAAGGTCCGCGAATATGATCGCCCCTGGAGATTTTACTTTTGAAACTTGGATTAAATTTAACACAATCGGTGCGGTTGTAATGGATCCAATTTTTGGTGGTGGACAGGGTGATTATTTCTCTATTTATTCTGGAACAGTTGCTGCTCGAATTGATGTTAATAATCCTTGTGTTGCTGATCGTCATTTTAATCCAATATCAAATATTGCGACTGGTGTATGGCATCATATGGCATTGGTTAGAACAGGATCTGTCATAACCACATATTTAGATGGTGTTGCGAATGGTACAACAAGTTGTACTGGTGCTTTCTTAAATTCAGCGAGTGTTAGTACAATTCTAATTGGTAAAAATACATGGAGGTCTGGCAATTTGAATGCATATATCACCAATATGAGGCTTGTTGTTGGATCGGCATTGTATACATCTAATTTCACTCCACCAACTACCATGCTCACATCAATTCCTGGTACGCAATTTTTGTTGACTGTGGATGATGCAGCTAATCCATATAAGGATAGTGGCCCTAATAATGTCACCATTAGTGCCTTCGGTGCTCCAGTATTCAATCGAGCAGGCGGGCCATTTTAATTAAGACATTGTATGGTTAAATTGAATTTATATTTTCTCTTTATTATTTTGAATTGCTCAAGCATGTCTAGTCATGCACAAATTATATCCACTCCTTTTCAAGCTTCTAATCACGCATTCAAATTTGCTAATGCATTGGAGTTTGATGGTGTAAATGATTATGTGAATGTTACTAGGCCAGTGGGGGATGATTTTACGATAGAGTATTGGGTCAAGACGACGCAATTGGGTTCTTCTGGTTCAATGTGGTATAATGGTGTTGGCATAGTGGACGCAGAAGTAGGCGGGAGTACAAATGATTTTGGTACTTCTTTGAATGGTTCTAAGTTGGCATTTGGCATTGGGAATTCAGATTACACAATTATTAGTAACGCGAGTATCAATGATGGTACATGGAAGCATATAGCTGTAACAAGAACTAAAAGTACTGGGGCAATCGCAATTTACATCAATGGGGTTTTAGATAAAACGGGCACTTGTAGTAATTATGGCACTTTAAATGCACCTAGCTTTGTTCGTTTAGGCGGTATGCAAACTGCAACAAATTATTTTGATGGTGCATTAGATGATATTAGATTTTGGAATGTGGTAAGAACACAGGCGCAGATTGCTGCAAATATGAACAAAGAATTAAATGGAGATGAAGCTGGATTGGTCGCTTATTTTAAATGCAATCAAGGTCTGCCAAATATAACCAACACTAGCATTACTACTTTATATGATGAGACAACAAATTATCATACTACGTTGACTAATTTTACTTTGACTTCCTACAATAGTAATTTTATATTTGGGCGTTTAAATACAAATGTTGTAACCGAAGGTTTATTAATGTATGTAGATCCTGCTGTTAAAAGGTCGTATAATGGATCTGGCACAACTGTCACAGATATTAGTTTGAATGCAAACAATGGAACCTTATCGACTTCTGCTCCGGTTTTTAATAGCGCTCCTAAAAGATTTACATTCAATGGAACCACCAATAATTTTATTAGTCTTGCTAGTTCAAAATTCAATACTACTTATACGGGTAAAACAATTATGGTCGCTGCAAAAATGGATCCTAATTTCGGTACTAGTATTTTTAGAGCATTGTTTGGTTGTTCATCAGGTAGTAGGAATTTTAATTTTTATGTATACCAGAATGGCAGTGGCTATGTAATGCATTTTTCTGCAGGAGGTTCAGGTACTTTCAGTAATCCATTAGCTATTAACACTGGACAATGGATGATCCTTGCAGTAACACAGGATGCAACTATCACTAGGTATTATTTAAATGGAATTCAAGTTGGAGTAACAGATATGCCATTGGCCCAGTATGCCTCAAATACAGAAGAATATATTGGAAAGGCAGATAATTATTGGCTAGGCGATATTGGACCAATCTTGATTTATAAAAGATGTTTATCTGAATCTGAAATTATGAAAAATTACAATGCTTTAAAAAGTAACTTAGGATTGTAATGCTTATTTAAAAATTACATACACCCCCCAGCTCATCACATAAGCTAGTCCAGTCATCATGACAAATTGTATAGCAGGCCATTTCCAAGAACCTGTTTCTCTTTTTACAATAGCGAGGGTGCTCATGCATTGCATAGCGAGTACATAAAAAACCATCAGAGAAAGTGCAGTAGCCAAACTATAAACAGGTTTACCATCCGGCCAAACAGAGGCACGTAGTTTTTCTCTTAAACTACTATTATCATCTTCTTCTACACTGTATAAAGTAGCCATGGTGCCCACGAATACTTCGCGTGCAGCAAAGGAGGTAATGAGTGCAATACCAATTTTCCAATCATATCCTAGTGGTTTAATCACTGGTTCAATTTGTTTGCCTAATAACCCTGCATAAGAATTTGCGAGCTTATCGGTGTGGTATTGTTTTTCTAAAACAACTTGTTGGGATGGATTGGCTTTAATGGCCATTGCATATTGTGTATCCAATTGATCCATTTTTTTACTAGGGCCATAAGAACTTAAAAACCAAAGTAATAAACTAATCACAATAATTACTTTACCTGCGTCTACCACAAATATTTTAGCTTTTTGAATCATCGTCATACCCACATTGCCCCAGCGCGGTGCACGATATACAGGTAGTTCTAAAATAAAATAACTCTTCTCTTTAATCTTGATAAAGAATTTTAAAATAAAACTTGCAGCCAATGCCATCACAATGCCCAATAAGTACAATGCCATCATCACCAGCCCTTGTAAACTTAAAAAGCCAAAATACATTTTCTCGTCTATCACTAAGGAGATTAATATCGTGTACACAGGCAATCTTGCACTACAACTCATGAATGGCGTTACTAAAATAGTAAGTAGACGTTCTTTTTTATTTTCAATATTTCTTGCACTCATGATGGCAGGTACAGCACATGCAAAGCCACTAATCATGGGCATTACGCTCTTGCCATTCAATCCCACTTTACGCATGAGCTTATCACTTAAGAAACTAATTCTTGCCATATAGCCCGTGTCTTCCAGTAAAGTGATGAGTCCAAATAAGATCATGATCTGTGGTACAAAAATCACAATACCACCAATGCCTGCAACTAGTCCATTCACCAATAAATCCTGCCACCAAGCTTCTGGCAATACTTGATTCAAATAAGTTGTGATATTGGTGAAGATCCATTCAATCCCATCCATTGGGAAGGATGCCATCCAAAATACGGATTGAAACAATAAGAATAAGACGGACAATAAAATGAAGTAGCCACCTATGCGGTGTAAAAAAATATTATCTAAACGATCTGTTCTTTTTTTCTTTGCAGTAGGATCGGGTTCTGTTACCCATTTTTTCATCAACTCTTGAATGCGATGATAACGTTGTAAAATCTCCTGTGCCTGTGTTTTGGTAGGATTAAAGTCGTTGTCAATTTCTATCTGCTCAATATGTGCTTGCATTTCCTGCTCTAATGGAAAAGTTTCATGGTGCATTAAATAATGCAATGCAGCATAATCACTGTGTGTAGGATAGGTTTTTTTAAATGCATCAATCGCTGTAGGAGCAAGGTTTTTATTATCAATAAAACTTGCTTGATTTCTTGATCGTGGCGTTTCAATAATTTGCCCTAATACTTTTTTTAACTCTGTTAGACCTTTGTTTTTTCTGGCATCTACTGCCACCACAGGAATACCTAAATCGGATTGTAATCCAGCGATGTCTATTTTGATTCCTTTTTTGTGTGCTAGGTCATTCATGGTGAGTGCCAAAACCACAGGAATTTTTAAGTCAATGATTTGACTACAAAAAAGCAAATTTCTTTTTAAGTTACTCGCATCCGCTACCAATAAAATCACATCTGTTTTTACGTCCTCATCTACCCCCATGAGTACCCTATAGGCCACCCATTCATCTTCTCTTTTTGGGTAGAAGCTATAGGTGCCCGGAAGATCAATTAAGGTACTAGCATGTGGGCCAATCTGGATATCGCCTGTTTTTTTATCTACAGTGACCCCAGGGAAATTGCCTACTTTTTGTTGCAAACCTGTTAGGGCATTAAAAAGCGAACTTTTTCCACTATTGGGATTCCCCACCAAGGCGATATGTATACCTGCTTTCACGATTGGTCGCAAAGCTAGCCATTAAGCCTAGCTACTACTTACGAAATTAGAAATTGAAACAGCCAAAAGGAGATGACTTT
>JACCEA011969683.1_pt1 | contig 50085 bp, 47 predicted proteins | sample 7449851 | NCBI WGS metagenome assembly JACCEA01 (sample SAMN15323453, study PRJNA562643) | freshwater metagenome | isolation source: river surface water | place: USA:Blue River Watershed | collected 2017-08-18 | reverse complement strand
TGAACGTTCATGGCGTGTTCTTAGGTATGGTGTTTTTGGCGAAAGATCAGATCAGGAACTGCCATGAATGTTCCCGTATTCACCTAAATTATTGTTTTATCTATACAACTTCTGGGGATACCTCAGGCAGTCTGCTTTGTAATGGACTCATTTTCGGTATTTTTATGCTTGGCCCAAGCCAGTTTACTGACCGGTTTCAGCCGTTTATCAAAGGAAGACATTAGTCAGTCGTCGGTTTTTTGTCGTAAAAGATAGAGCTCCTGTTGGCTTTTCTCTACAATGCAGACTCCTCAGTTCGACCAAGTGATGGTTGTAAGTTGCAAAAAATAGATATGACCCAAGGTGACATTCGCGACATGCTCAAGCGAATGACCATTCCAATGTTGTTCGGCATGATCACCTTAATGTCGTTTAATTTAGTCGATACCTTTTTTATCAGTATGCTCGGCACTCACGAGTTGGCCGCGGTGAGTTTTACATTTCCTGTGACCTTTACTGTTATAAGTTTGGCCATTGGCCTTGGGATCGGCACATCAGCGGTGATCGCTAAGGCCTATGGCAGCGGCAATCATCAAGCCGCCAAAGCAGATGGCCTCGCGGCATTATGGTTGTCGGCCTATTTAGTCGCAGCGTTATCCTTGGTCGGTTTTTTATTGATTGACCCGATGTTTCGCCTACTTGGCGCCGATGACAGTACCTTGCCTTTTATTCATCAGTACATGAATTGGTGGTTTGGTGGAGCTGTGTTGTTAATCACGCCAATGATTGGTAACTCTATATTGCGTGCTGCAGGCGATACCAAAACGCCCAGCATCATGATGGCCAGCAGTGGTGTGATCAATGCCATCTTGGATCCGATCTTAATCTTTGGCTGGGGGCCAATCCCCGCGATGGGCGTGGAAGGGGCATCGATTGCCAGTGTCATCTCATGGGCAGTTAGCTTTAGTTTGATTCTTTATTTGATTGTGTTTAAACGCCAACTGGTGAACCGCGGCATCCAGCCTTGGTCAGAGTTTAAAGTCATCAGTCGACGCATTTTGCATATCGGGTTGCCTGCCGCAGGTGCCAATATGCTGACACCACTTGCGACAGCGATTTTAACGGCGATTATGGCGCGTTACGGCGCGCATGCGGTCGCGGCCTTTGGGGTCGGTGCCCGTATTGAAAGCATTGCCTCGCTGGTCATCCTTGCGATGTCGATGACCTTGCCGCCTTTTGTTAGCCAAAATTTGGGGGCAGGGCAGCTAGATCGGGTTCATGCCGGCTATCGGATCTGTATTGATTTTATCTTCAAGTGGCAGCTGGCCGTCTATGTCGTACTGGCAAGTACCGCGCCTTGGATTGCCCACGTGTTTGCCACGGACCCTGAGGTCGAGCGCTTGATTTGCTGGTTTATCTGGATATTGCCGCTTGGTTATGCGTTGCAAGGCACGGTGATTTTGACCAACTCTAGTTTTAATGCGTTGCACCTACCGATGAATGCGCTAAAGCTCTCCGTCATCCGCTTATTCGTATTTTATGTGCCATTTGGCTTTGTCGGAGGACAGCTGTTTGGCATTGTTGGCGTGTACGGCGGATGTTTATTGGCTAATGTGCTAAACGCGGCTATTGCATGGCGCTGGTTTCACATCACCATCAACAGGTTAAAAATCGATCAAATCAACGCGTTACCAACCAGCAACACGCAGGATGCTGTCCATGTCAAAACCCTTTGAATTAGTGTGCAGTTATCAACCCGCAGGGGACCAACCCACCGCTATCGCCCAACTGGTCGACGGGCTTGAGTCTGGTTTAGCCCATCAAACGTTGTTAGGGGTGACAGGCTCGGGCAAGACGTTCACCATGGCAAATGTGATTGCGAAGGTCAATCGACCGACGCTGATCATGGCGCATAACAAAACCTTAGCCGCACAACTGTATGGCGAAATGAAGGAGTTCTTCCCGCACAACTCGGTGGAGTATTTTGTTTCGTATTACGATTATTACCAGCCTGAGGCTTATGTGCCGGCCAGTGATACTTTTATCGAAAAAGATGCGTCGATTAATGAACATATCGAGCAAATGCGCTTGTCGGCTACCAAAGCCTTGATGGAGCGACGTGACGTGGTGATCATTGCGTCGGTGTCGGCTATTTATGGTTTGGGTGATCCCGAATCCTACATGAAGATGTTGTTGCATCTGCGAGTCGGTGACACGGTGGATCAGCGCTTTATTTTAAGGCGTCTGGCAGAATTACAATATCAACGCAACGACATGGCGTTTGAACGAGCGACGTATCGGGTGCGTGGCGATGTCATTGACATCCATCCCGCGGAGTCGGATGAATTAGCGGTTCGGGTTGAGTTATTTGATGAAGAAATTGAACGCATCAGCCTGTTTGACCCACTGACCGGTGCCATCGAACGCTCGGTGGCCCGTTTTACCATTTATCCCAAAACCCACTATGTGACCCCCCGCGAGACGATATTAGACGCCGTGGATCGGATCAAGCTGGAATTAGCGCAGCGTCGTCAGCAATTTTTATCTGAAAATAAGTTAATTGAAGAACAACGAATCGCGCAGCGAACCTTGTTTGACTTAGAAATGATGGTCGAACTTGGCTATTGTTCCGGTATCGAAAACTACTCGCGTTACCTGTCGGGCCGTGCCGAAGGGGAACCGCCGCCAACCTTGTTGGATTATTTTCCTGCCGATGGCTTGATGTTTATCGATGAGTCGCATGTCACCATTGGCCAAATTGGGGCGATGTTTCGAGGCGACCGCTCGCGCAAAGAAAACTTGGTCAATTATGGGTTTCGATTGCCGTCGGCCTTGGACAACCGCCCACTGAAATTTGAAGAATTTGAAGCCATAGCCCCGCAACGTATTTATGTGTCGGCAACGCCTGCTGCTTATGAATTAGAAAAGTCGGGTACGGATATTGCCGAACAAGTGGTGCGGCCTACCGGCTTGGTCGACCCAACCATTGAGATCCGGCCAATTGCCTCCCAAGTGGATGACTTGTTGTCGGAAGCTTTGCGTTGTGCCCTTGCAGGGGAGCGGGTGCTGGTGACGACATTAACCAAAAAAATGGCCGAAGATTTAACCGATTATCTCGCCAATCATGGGGTGCGGGTGCGTTATTTGCACTCGGACATTGATACGGTGGAACGCGTTGAAATCATCCGTGACTTGCGTCTGGGTGTGTTTGACGTGCTTGTGGGGATTAACTTGTTACGTGAAGGCTTGGATATTCCTGAGGTGTCGCTGGTGGCCATTTTAGATGCCGACAAAGAAGGCTTCTTACGCTCTGACCGGTCATTGATCCAAACCATTGGCCGCGCGGCGCGAAATGTTCATGGCAAGGCGATTTTGTATGCGGATAGCATCACAGGGTCGATGCAACGTGCGATCAACGAAACCGAACGTCGCCGTGTGAAGCAACAGGCGTTTAATACCGCCAATGGCATTGTTCCGACACAAATTAAGAAAAAAATTGCCGATGTGATGGATTTAGGCCAAGAGCAGAAAGACACCTCTGGCCGGAAAGTGGCGGAGCAATCTGCACGCTACACGCCAAGGACGCCGCAACAACTGCAGGCGGAGATCAAAAAACTCGAAACGCAAATGCTGCAGCATGCGAAAAACTTGGAGTTTGAACAAGCCGCGGTGCTACGCGATCAGGTGCAACAACTCAAAGCGCAGTTGCTTGAACTGTAAGAATGACGACAAAACCAGCAATCACGCAGCGGCGGTCGTCAATTGACCTCGTCTGGTCTGCAGTGCTTGCGCGGTTGATGGTAAACTACCGCCTTCATCTGTGATTCAGCCTTGCCCGTTAGGGTGAGGCAAGGTGTTCGTAAAAAAGGTAGTTTGTATGAAGTTGTTCCGTCCATTTTTGACCTGGGCCACCGTCCTTGTCGCGACCCATGTCCACGCCGGTTATCAATATCAAGCGGATGTGGATTACACCAAAGTCAACGCCGCAGATACAGATGTCCATGCCACGTCTATGCAATTGCATTGGTTTGTCGACCCGTTACTGCACGGTGACGAGGAACCTTGGGCTGAAGCGGCATTTTTACAACGCAGTCGCAATTTCAGTGTTGCGCTGGACCATAATTCGTTGCAGTTGGACGGTCGTCCTTCCGATGCCAATAGTTGGTCGTTAGGCACTGAATACATGAGCCAAGGCCATAATGTTTATGCCGCGGGCACTATCAGCATGTTAAATGGCGATAACTCTCTCGCCGGTCAGGCCGCGGTTGGTTATTTCCTGGCGAAAAACTGGTTGGTGAAAGCCGATGTTTATCATCACAACATGGCCGGTCAAACCGCTCAAACCGATTATGGCGTCAGCACCAAGCTGATAGTCCCGGTGTTGGGTGGGGATTATGTGGTGTTGAATGCGGCTATCGCGAACTTTGAACAAGGTTCCGCCCATAACCTAAGTGCCGATTATTACATGCGGCCATGGTGGTCTGTGGGTGTCGCGTTACGTGAAGCAGCGCCAGGGTGGCAGCAACTGGGGGATGCCACAGAGATCCGCAGCGAGTACTATCTGTGGAATCGCGTAGCGTTACGCGGCGCTTTTGCCCGTGTTGATGTGGGGAACGAAACTGACAATCAATACAGCGTCGGTGCTAGCCTGCGGTTCTAAGCCCTTCATTATCAACAAAGCCCTGAGTTCTCGCTCAGGGCTTTTTTTATCGACTGTAGGTCCATAACTTCAGTTGCTGCTGCAATTCATGTGCAAGTTGCGTCAGGTGATTACTGGCACTGGCGGTAGCGCTGGCCGCTTGAGCCGTATTCGCCGCGACTTTCTGCACTTGATCTGCTGATGACAAAATATCGCTGCCGGCTTGTTGCTGAAGTTGAATTTCCTGTTGGATCTGCACGACGGCACCTACCACGCCAACCGCTTCCTGTTGGATTGCTTTCATGGAGTCGGCGGCTTTGTGGGCTAATAGGCTGCTGTTCTGGCTCAGTTCTAGCACATGTTGCATGCCCGAATTGGCGTTGTGTGCAGTGCTTTGCACTTGGTGAATCAACTGATTAATTTGGGTGGTGGCTTGGGATGTTTTCGCGGCAAGCGCACGTACTTCATCGGCTACAACGGCAAAGCCTCGTCCCGATTCCCCAGCACGAGCGGCCTCAATCGCGGCGTTTAGCGCCAGCAGATTGGTTTGCTCAGCAACGGAACCTATCAATTGCACCACTTGATTGATGGCTTGCGTTTGTCCATCCAACGTATGGATGATGCTGGCGGCTGAATTCACCTTATCAGCGATCGCCAACAAGGCGTGACTGGCTTGTTGTACCACGCCTGCGCCTTGCGCGGATAAATCGCCACTGTGATTGGATAATTCGGCGGCATGTTGGCTTCGTCCTGCCAATTGCTGTAAGTGGTGATTGCTGTGTTGCAAGGTTTGATGGATATGGTCTGACGATTGCTGCGCATGCGCGGCATTTTCAACCAAGACATCGGCTTGTTGGTGCAGCGCATGACTGGCGCTGCTAACCTGGCAACTGTCTTGATACACCAAACGCAACAACGCATTGATTTGGTCTAACAACTGATTCATGGCGCTCGCCATCGCGCCAAACTCATCATTTTTTTGCACCGGAACGCGCAGTGTTAAATCTTGAGTGGAGGCAATTTGCTGTAAGGTGTGTTGCACCTTGTCTAGGGGGGGGTGGATGGAACGTTGCAACCGCAAACTGATCCAAGTGACCGCGACAAAGGCTAATAAAAACAAGCTTGCCAAGCCGATGGTATTGCGACTGACCAAGGTTTTTGCTTGCTGTTCGGATTGTTGCACGGTTTGATTGGCGAGCGTGACAACACGTTCAATCGCTTGCCGATGTCGAAGGTAACTTTCACTCAATCGGTCGATATTTTGCAGCACTTGTTGCTGATCTGCAGCAATTTGATAAAACTAACGGGCGGCATCATCCGCCTGCTGCAGTGCTTGTTTGGTCGTGTTGCTAATGTCCTGCTGTTGCCAGAATTCTCGCCGTTGCAGGTATTCCTGCTGCAGTCGAGAAAGCTTGGTCAGCAAGGCGTTGCGATCAGCATCAGGACGGGTCATTTCTAACACCGCCAGATAGCTTTCAATGATATAGACTGGTGGGGGCAAGATATCGGCGATCAAATCTTTGCCTTGCACGACGTTGTGATACAAGGGGCCATTGACTTTTAGTTCAGACAGGGTGTTAAACGCGCCAATTCCTAGCACGACAAAACTACTGATAAAAACAGCCAATAAACTATAAAAGCGTTGACGGACATTCAGATGCATAGAAAACCTTACACAATTAGCCTTATGATAAAACCATAGTCGTTTTGAAAAAACTTGCGTTCTTTTGGGAACTAATCCACCTGAGCATTCTTCATCAGTGACAAGAACCTGCCACAGCGTTGGCTCTGTTAGGGCGTCTTGGGTCGCATGGGCCTGTGGTTCGGCCAGAGAACGCTTGACACAGGTGCGTTCGCTCGTCAGATTGTTGGTTTTTTTGCGGGTTTCTCATGAAAGCATTCGTTTTAGCCACCGCCTTGTTTATTCCTGTTTCTCTATACGCCGCTGACACCTTGCCACCTTTACTGCCGTGGGATGGCCAAAGTGTGTCCTTGATCCAACGCGACGGAGCTTGGGTGACGCCCGCCGAGATGACGGATCTGACCCAATCTCCTAATTATGATGACACCGTGGCTTTTTTACAGCGACTGGTCAGTGCCAGTCCGATGTTAGCCATGGAATCTTTAGGTAAAAGTCCACAGGGGCGTGATATTTGGCTGGTGAAAGCCAGCAAGACGCCCGCGCATATTGGTCAACATGGTCGGCCCGTCGTCCTCATCCAAGCGGGCATTCATAGCGGTGAAATTGATGGCAAAGATGCCGGCCTGATGTTGCTGCGTGATATCACCCAAGGGGGCAAAGCAGAGTTGTTAGACCATGTTGATGTGCTGTTTGTACCGATGTTGTCGGTGGATGCGCATGAACGACGCAGCCCCCACAGTCGGATGAATCAACGTGGGCCTGAGATCCAAGGCTGGCGCAATACCAGCCAAAACCTGAACATCAACCGTGATTATGGCAAGTTAGACACTCCTGAACTGCGCGTTTTAGTGGGGGCTATCAACACATATCGCCCGGATTTATACATTGATATCCATGTCACGGATGGTGAAGATTATCAGTACGACGTCACGTATGGTTTTAACGAGCCCTTTGCCAGCCACAGCCCCAAAATTGCGCAGTGGCTCGCCAATCGGTTTCGACCCGCCATCGACGTGGCGCTGACGGTACAAGGTCATATCCCTGGCCCCTTGGTGTTTGGTATTGATCCGCTCAATTTTGCCAAAGGGCTTAATGGTTGGACTGCGCCAGTGCGATTTTCAAATGGCTATGGCGACACCCGACATTTACCGACAGTGCTGGTGGAAAATCACAGCCTAAAACCTTTTAAACAACGCGTGCTTGGTACTTATGTCTTTTTACAAGAAACGCTGAAGTTACTGGCGCGAGAGGGCGCAGAGTTACAACTGGCAAAACAAGACGATGAACAAGCGCGGCCTGCGACCCAAGTTCTGCTCTATAAACAAGCGGCTGAACCCAGTTACATCGCGTTCAAAGGGATGCGGTATCAAGTGGAGCAAAGCCCTATCAGCCTTGGACCTTATGTCAAGTGGCTGGGGGAGCCGCAAAACTACGACAAACTACCAGTGTATTGGGAAAAAATACCTGCGCTGGAAGTGACTGTGCCCAAAGCGTATTGGATCCCACCGCAGTATCAGGATGTGATTGAACGACTGGCGGTGCATGGCGTGGTGATGACACGTCACGACAAAGCCGTCTCGCTGCAATTGCAGCAGCTCACCGCCAATCAGGTTGAATTTGCCAGCAAGCCGGTGGAAGGTCGATTCCCGATCCGAGCCACCTTTAACACAGGGTGGGTGCATACCACGTTACCGCGCGGAGCCGTTCGGATCAGTACAGATCAGCCTCTTGGTCGTTTAGCTGTGGCGTTGCTTGAACCACAATCCCCAGACAGTTTTTTTCAGTGGGGCTTTTTTGCCAGTATGTTTGAACGGACCGAGTATTTTGAATCCTATGCGTTATTGCCGTGGATTGATGAGCAACTTCAGAACAATCGGCAATTAGCCAACGACTTTGCGTTGGCGCAACAACAAGATGCAACGTTACAAACAGATGGTAAGAAACGCTTGGATTGGTTTTATCAACGCTCACCGTTTTATGATCAAAGTTACCTTAAATATCCCGTGTTCATTGAGAGATAGCAAAAAGCCCCAGCAGGGGCTTTTTCATTCTGGCATGGGTGGTTCACACCATGGCTGTTTGGAACACACGAGCGTTGGCAAGGAGTAGAGCGGTTATAGGCCGGTTGAGGGGTCAAGCCCAAGTTGGTAGCCATTTTCAGCGTCGCCGCTAAACCCAAGGCTGGTGTAGTCATCTGCCCGCTCGGTTTGTTGTGCCGCCCCTGCGATCCAGATGCTGACACATTGTGCTTGTTTTGCTTCGCGTAACACGCCGCGCAGCAGATATAGGTGCAGTTGTTGCAGGCCGGCGATGTCTTGTCGCATGGCGTATTCCATTAAGACGGCGCCACGCTGGCCATCTGGCAACCGCAAAAAGCCCAGTTGCGCGGTCGCCAATAATTCGACACCGTCATCGACAATCAATACGGCGCGGTCTGTTTGCGCCAGAATGTCTCGCCAACGTTGCTGAACGCCTCCAATTGGCGCTTCATTGGGCTTGATGCGTCGATATAAGTTTAATACGCCCGCTAAATCGCCCGGGCGTGCGGCACGGATCTGCAGCGTTAATGGCAATAAATCACTCATAACGGCCGCCTGTACGATGATTGTTGACCCGTAACTCGGGAGTGACGATTTGGCCATTTTGCAGACCATGTTGCCCACGGACGATCAGCTTATCACCTGGACGTAACACGGACTCAACCACATAAAAATTGTCTTGGCTTTCTAATATTTTTAAGTCGATACGTTCGGCGCTCTGATTGTCATTGACGCGCCATGCACGATAATTTTTGCCATCCAATTCAATCGCGTCATTCGGTACTCGAGTGATTTGTTCAGAATACACACGCATCACAATGGCTTGCGCTTGACCGACTAACAGGTTGCGTTTGTCTTTGGCGGGATGATCGAAATACAAAGTCAAATTTTCACCATTGCTATCCAGCGTTTGGCTAATTTCTCGAAGGGTCAAGGCCGTTGTTTCAAAACTGAATTTATTGGTTTTGAGCACATCCGGCCCGCGGTAATTTTCCACCGGTAATAAACACTCTAACTGTTTATTTTGGACGGATAACAGCTGCATGATTGGTTGACCCTCTACCAATTGCGAGCCCAGCTCAGCAGAGACGGCCATCACTTGTGCATCAAACGGGGCAAAATGGCTCAACCGATTCAGACGTGCTTGCGCTAACTCCAGCTCTTGTTGCAAGCGCTGAATTTTAAAGACGGAGGAGTCCACTTGCAGCTTTAAGTTATTCAGTTCACTGGCCGCGGTCATACCGGACTTGGTCAGTCGCTGCATCCGATTAAATTCATCTTCGGCATAACGCTTGGCGGCTTTGGCCGATTCGATATCGGTTTTAATGATGGCAATTTGTCGCGTCAAATACACGTCATCTTGTTTGGCGACAAGTTCACCTTTTTTTACCATTCGACCGACAGGGAGTAATTGGATGAGTTCTGCGCCGGCGTGCGACGAAACACGATAAATACCTGGGGCTGTGACTTTGCAGTTCAGGTTGTAACTCATTCCGGTGTCATGATGTTGCACAGTATCCACCAATACCGTTTTTGTCGGCTCAGTTGCCCATACGGGAAACGTCAACAGGAACGCTAAGCAGAACACGCGCATGAATAGACCTCTGGACGGCAAACTGGCTGCGTTATACCGAAAACTGACCTAAAACTCTAGTCTGGCGTGCAGGCCTGCCGCTGTTTTGAACAAAATCGCTATAAAATCCCGAATAAGCGACATCTAATTTACTAATTTATTACCTTTTGTTGATGCATCAAGGCGAACGTGTTGTGGCTGACATTGCTGCAAAAGTGGGGTGATTGGTGCTAGTGAATTAGAAAAATTTGATATTTTTGTGATATCAAATGTTTTAAGTTGTAACTAAAACCTGTCTGGTGGTACACCAAACCATCGTTACTGCAGTGCAAGTCAGCTCAGCCGTGACGATGACATAAAACAACTACACAGGAACATGTATGACTCAGTTTAAATTTACAAAAGCCAGTGTGCTTCTAAGCGCGCTGTTTGCCGCGCAGGCGATGGCAGGAATTAAAGCCACGGTCACTCTCGATCAAGCCAGTTTCCGAGCGAACGAAGACGTAGTGGTGCGCCTGACCTTTACCAACCCAGACACCACGCCACAAAAACTTTTGAAGTGGTACACCCCAGCCGGTGGTGTTAAAGAAAACTTATTTAGTATTACAGCCGGCAATGATGTGGCCGAGTATACCGGTATTCACATCAAACGCGCCGCGCCAACGGCCGCGGACTATTTAACGCTACAACCAGGCCAGTCGGTGTCCTACAAGGTGGAATTAACGAGTTTGTATAACTTGCCGGTCAGTGGCAACTATGAAATTCGATACCATGTGGAAACGTCAGGCTTGACCAATCCGGCATTGGTCAACAGCGCACAGGTCAGCAAAAATATTCCCGTGGCACCGACCACGGAATTAAAGTCTGATGCGGCCTTTGCGCAGATTGACGTCGATGCCCGCCTGCAAGGCGCGGTGGAGCGGCCGTTACTGCAAACGATGGCAGGGTCGGTATCGTACAGTGCAAACTGCAGTGCCACCCAAAAATCAACCATTGCCACCGCTTTTAGCTCTGCTAAAACCTATGCCGCCGGCGCTTATAACTACCTCAGCAGTTATCCAACGGCGACTCGTGCCAACTCAGCGCGTTACAAAACGTGGTTTGGTACCTACAGCAGCGGCAATTGGAGCACCGCAACCAGCAACTTTAATAAAATTAATAGCGCTTTGGTAAATCAAGCCGTGGTGTTTGACTGTGGCTGCACCGATTCCTATTACGCCTATGTCTATCCAAACCAGCCGTACAAAATTTATTTATGCAAATCGTTCTGGTCTGCACCGAATACTGGCACCGATTCCAAAGCCGGTACTATTGTGCATGAAACCAGCCACTTCACGGTGGTTGCAGGCACGGATGACTTGGCGTACGGACAGACCGCGGCAAAATCCTTGGCGACATCAAGCCCAACCAAGGCGCTGAAAAACGCGGATAGTCACGAGTATTTTGCAGAAAACACGCCAGCACAAAACTAATCCTCTGCTACAACGAACTCCGCATTCAGCGTCGTTGTAGAAGCACCAAGGAGGGGGCCGAGGATTGTTGCTAGCATGGTGTTGCACCATCCATCCAAGCCACCGCTTTGAGGTGGCTTTTTTATCCGGAGCAGCCGAGTTTGCGCCTATGCGCCATTTAGCGTAAAATCTGAGCTATTGCTGACAAAAGAAACGGGCAACTTCGACAAGTTGCCCGTTTTTTATTGTGTTTTTTTACGTGGTTTTTAGCCGAGGCTCCTTCGCGGCTGCTGCGTTTTGGTAAATTAAGGACTTGTGTGTCTACAGTTGATTTTTCTTCGCTGGCGTTGCCAGCGGCATTGCTTGAAAACTTAAATTCGCTTGGTTATCACCAGATGACGCCCATTCAGGCGGCTGCATTGCCCATCGTGTTACAAGGGCAGGATTTAATTGCTCAGGCGCAAACAGGCTCTGGTAAAACCGCTGCTTTTGCGTTGGGGCTGTTAGCGCGTTTAAAGGTGCAACGTTTTCGCGTGCAAAGTTTAGTGTTGTGTCCGACGCGCGAATTAGCAGATCAGGTCGCGAACGAAGTTCGACGACTCGGTCGTGGCGTGCATAACATCAAAGTGTTGACCTTATGTGGCGGTGTGCCATTTGGCCCCCAATTGGGCAGCCTCGAACATGGCGCTCATATTATTGTCGGCACGCCAGGTCGGGTACTGGAGCACTTAGAAAAAGGCTCGTTAAAACTCGAAGAACTCAATACCTTGGTGCTTGATGAAGCCGATCGGATGCTGGACATGGGCTTTGCGCCGGCACTGGATAGCTTAATGAGCTTTGTGCCACAGCAGCGCTTAACGCTGTTGTTCAGCGCGACGTACCCTGCCCAAATTAGCCAAATGGCGGCGCGTTATTTAAACAATCCACAACGGGTGACCATTGAGAAAACCCCAACGACAACGCAGATCGAACAGCGGTTTTACTCCGTCAGCTCGTCGGCTGAACGTGTCGATGCGGTCAGTCGGTTGTTACTGGCACATCCTGCAGAGTCCAGCATCGTGTTCTGTAATACGCGCCGTGAAACTCAAGCGCTGACCGATGCGTTGGTCGAGCGCGGCTTTAGCGCCTTGGCGTTGCATGGGGATTTTGAGCAGCGCGATCGCGAACAAACCTTGATCCGTTTTGCCAGTAAAGCCGCCGCCATTTTAGTGGCGACCGATGTCGCCGCCCGGGGTTTAGATATCGATGCGCTGGATTTAGTCATCAACGCCGAACTTGCCCATGACACGGAAACCCATGTCCATCGCATTGGCCGAACAGGCCGCGCCGCCGCTTCGGGCCTGGCCTTGAGTTTGGTGGGGCCTGGGGATGACTATAAGCTGGCGTTGCTGGCTGATCTGTATCCTGCCGCCCAACAACTCAGCAGTGTACCGCCAGTTAACCAGCAAACACCGCCTGTTGCAAGGATGGCTTGTTTATTGATTGATGGGGGTAAAAAGCAAAAGTTACGGGCAGGGGATATCGTCGGAGCCTTAACGGCGGATGGTAAGTTGACTAAAGAGCAGATTGGTAAGATTTCGGTGTTAGAAAATGTGGCTTATGTTGCCGTGGCCCGTGCGCAATGGAAAACCGCGCAACAACAAATCAGTGCCGGCATTAAAGGCAAGTCGTTTCGAAGCCGTTTGTTAGGCTAACATCTGCCCAATTAGCCTGTCGTTGATGCAGAAAATCCCCTGCTAGCCTTTAAAACCAGCGTTATTCGCTGGTTTTTTTTCAGAACGAAAAGGCGAATCAACCCGCCTTCGTCAATCCAGGCATTTTTTATGTCGCGGCGTGCCAGATGCGTGGCATATGAGTTGTTCGAGGTGGTGAGGGGACTTTAGCCCACGACTGCACAAGTAGATGGCGGACATCACAACATCGGTTGTATTCACTTCGCGTTAATTTTCAGATGCTTATGGTTTTGTTTTGCTGTCATCTGTTGCGCTCGCAACCGGCAGTGTCTCACAAACAACACAGTTTTATTCGGCATCTAAATGGAGTTGTGCCTATGCCTGCTTTACCTCAATTATTGATCTCTGGAATTGCTTTGCTGTTATGTAGTGTCAGTCCTATTGCCGCCGCTGCATCGGCAACGATCCCATGGGCTCCCTATGTTGCTTATGGTCAAAGTAAGCAAGGTTCTTTGACCACGGTTGGGCTTGTTCTCGGGGATGATGCGGTACGTTTTGCTTCGGGTGTGGCGTTTTTTGATGGCTCACGCAAACCAATAACCACCGCTACACGGTCGCTTGATTTTACAAACCTCGATGTGTCGGTTCGCTTTGGTAAATTTGATGAATTTAGTTTCTATGGCGAGGTTGGGTTGGCGCTGGATGAGTTACTCATGGATAACCTAAAACACAACGACGATACAGCCTATGGCCAGCAAGATGACACCTCGAACTTACCAGACCCATTTGTTGGCATCGCGGCAGGTTTTGACCAACAGCATTGGTCATTGACCGCGTTTGGTCAATATCGCTATTTACCCAGTTATCAAGATCAATGGCAGCGGATGTCGTACGCGAGTCGTGAGCCTTTGGGCAACGCGGATGTGCACCAATGGTTTGCCGGTGTTGAGTTTTCGTTGCGGTTCTAATGCCAAGACGGCATGGAGCGATGCGGCCGATATCCGCGTTTATTGACCTTGTTGTCGAAACTTTTGCCAGATAAGCCTCCTTGTTGCGACAGTTGACATGCTTTGCGATGAAAAATGCCTGCAGATTGATTATGATGCAGGCCTTTTGTGCTGACTTGGTGCGTCTGACGCGTACGACGTTTGTGGTAGGGGATAGCTGTGGAATTGTTGAAAATAGACTGCCTTGGGAAAACGTTAAGGCTGGAAGGCTCAATGGCCGGTTGGCAAGAATTGTATTGGGACCAGCAGTTGGTCTCTCAGATCGCAGCTAGCGCCGATGATCATGACACCAAAGTGCATGAGTTTCGTTTGCACGCGCCGTCGCTGGATGGGCACGACCAAGACATCATCGATATCCGACTTGAATGCCAAACATCTTGGCAGCCCTTTGCCTTTGAATATCGCTTGTATGTGCAACAACAATTGCAGGCGCAAGGCCAGCGCAATGAGCGCGATATCGAACAGCAGGTGCCTGAAGTTCCCCGTCAAGCCCATCAGAAACTCAGCGTGCTTGGTCTTGCGTCGCTTGGTCTGAAGTTGTTTAAAAGCGCAAAAGTGATCAAAGTCGTGCTGGCGGGTGCCAGCTTAGCCGCGTATAGCTGGTTGTTTTCGTTCCAATTTGCGCTGGCGCTGATCCTCTGTTTAGTGGTGCACGAATATGGCCATGTGCGAGCCATGCAGTATTTTGGTATGAAAACTAAGGGCTTTTATCTCATCCCGTTTTTAGGGGGCATGGCGTTAACTGAGGATAAAATCAACACGCGTTGGCAAGATGTGGTGATCTCTATTATGGGGCCGGTGTTTGGTCTGGGGATGTCGCTGCTGTGTCTGGTGGCGTGGTGGCTGACCGACAACCCACTGTTTGCCGGGTTAGCGGGCTTTAATGCCTTACTCAATTTGTTTAATTTGTTGCCGATAGTGCCGCTGGATGGTGGCCATATCATTAAAAGTATTAGTTTTTCCATGAATAGCCAAACAGGGTTGGCGTTGTGTATCGGTGGTGTGGCCTTTGGCGTGATCCTGAGTTACAGCTTTGGGCTGACGTTATTGGGCTTGTTATTGTTGATCGGCAGTTTGGAGATCGTGTTTGAATGGCGGATGCGTCATCAAAGCCACCTGTTACCGCTGACACGCTACGGCCAACTGTTTTCCACGGTTTGGTATGTGTTAACGCTGGGCGCTTTTGTCGCCATAATTTGGTATTTGGCAGGTCACAGTGATGAAGTGTTAGGCTTGCCACTGAAAATTCTACAAAGCTAACACAAAGGGCGCCGAAGGCGCCCTTTGTGTTAGGTCATACGTATAGGTACTGCTTATGCGTACTTCGGCTTGGTCCAACCGCAACGGATGAACCAGCCAGGGCGGTGAACCGTTAGAGCTGGGTCGCCGCTTTCATCTGCTGCACAAAGGCTTTGAGCTCTGTGCAAAGCACTGCCGGTTCATGCAAATGCTGCTCAATCAACCGCACCACCGCCGAGCCGGAAATGGCACCGGCAGCACCGCTGGCCAGTGCCGCTTTGACATGTTCAGGCGTGGAAATACCAAAGCCAAGCAGCGCCGGGGCAGCATGGTAATCCCGCAACTTTTGCAGCATGGCATCGGCTGGCATCGCCGCCGCGGTTTCGGTGCCGGTCACGCCAGCACGACTGAGCAAGTAGGTGTAACCGCGGCCATACGATGCGAGTTCGCGCAAGGTGTCATCCGGCGCGTTGGGCGTGGCGATAAAAATAGGTGCAATGTCGACCGCTTGGGCGGCTTGGCGGAACAACTTGCTTTCCAGCAGCGGCACGTCGGCGATTAACACCGAATCGACACCGGCGGCTTTGGCTTGTTGGTAGAACTGGCTGATGCCACGCGCCATCACGAGGTTGGAGTACAGCAGCAAACCGATGGGGATCTGCGGTGCATACGCCCGCACTTGGGCGATCAGTTCAAATGCCATCGCAGGCGTGACTCCCGCTGCTAAGGCGCGGATATTGGCGCCTTGAATGGTCGGGCCGTCGGCGATGGGGTCCGAAAACGGAATACCCAGCTCTAGCGCATCGGCGCCGCCGTCAATCAGCGCCTTGATGATGTCAAAGGATAAATCAGGCGTTGGGTCGCCTAAAGTGACGAACGGCACAAAAGCACCTTGCTTAGCGGCGTGTAGGCGTTCAAACATCAAATCATAACGTTGCATTAGCGAGCTCTCCCTTGGCCTTCACCTTGTTGACGTGCAGCAAGCACCGACATCACGTGGCCTAAATCTTTATCACCGCGGCCAGATAAGTTCACCAGCAGCACCATAGGTTCGGTGGCCACCTTGGCCATTTTCAGCGCATGCGCGAGTGCATGCGAGCTCTCTAGCGCCGGGATAATGCCTTCAGATTTGGCGAGTAGCTGGAACGCTTCCAGCGCTTCGTCATCGTTAATCGCCACGTATTCAGCGCGGCCAATCGATTTTAAATAGGTGTGTTGTGGGCCGACCGCCGGGTAATCAAGGCCTGCGGAAATCGAATAAGACTCTTCGATTTGGCCATCGGCCGTTTGCATAATGGCGGTGTAAGCGCCGTGCAAAATGCCGTAGCTGCCGGTTGACAGTGCCGCGCCGTGTTGGTGCGTATCAATGCCCAAGCCGCCTGGCTCCACGCCAATTAAGCGCACCGATTCATGTGGGATAAAGTCGGCAAACATACCAATGGCATTGGAGCCGCCACCGACACACGCCAGCACTGCATCGGGTAATTTACCTTCGGCTGCCAGAATTTGCTGACGCGCTTCTTCGCCAATCATTTTTTGGAACTCGCGCACTATGGTCGGGAAGGGGTGCGGGCCTGCAGCGGTGCCAAGTAAATAATGGCTGGTAGCGTAACTGGCAGACCAGTCGCGCATCGCTTCGTTCACCGCATCTTTTAAGGTACCAGAACCTGCGGTCACCGGAATGACGGTCGCGCCCATCAGCTTCATCCGAAACACGTTTGGCTGCTGGCGTTCGATATCTTTGGCGCCCATGTAAATTTTACAGTTCAGGCCAAGCAGCGCACAGGCCAGCGCTGTGGCGACGCCGTGTTGGCCAGCACCGGTTTCGGCAATGATGTCGGTTTTGCCCATGCGTTTCGCCAGCAGTGCTTGTCCTAGCACTTGGTTGGTTTTATGCGCGCCGCCGTGCAACAAGTCTTCGCGTTTTAAATAAATTTTCACCAAGGGGTTTGGCGAAATATTGCGGGTTAAGGTCAATGGCGTGGGCCGACCAGCGTATTCATCGAGCAAGCGTTTAAACTCGGCGTGAAACTCCGGGTCTTGTTGGGCATCGACAAAGGCTTTTTCCAGTTGCAACAACGCCGGTACTAACAACTCCGGCACAAACATGCCGCCGTAATCACCAAAATATGGACTAAGCAGGGGTGCGTTCATAATGAAACTCTCTGATCTGTTGAAATGCGCGGGCCACTTTGGCCGGATCTTTAACACCTGGGCTTTTCTCCAGGCCGGAATTCAAATCAAGGCCATGGGCGGCCGTGGTTAACGCCTGCGTGACATTGTCCGGGTTTAAACCTCCGGCCAGCATCACCGGCTTGTGTAAAATTTTGCTCGACAGCAGCGACCAATCAAAGGTCAAACCGGTACCGCCGGGTACACCGGGTTGAAAGGCGTCTAGCACGATGCGATCTGCCAGCGGGCTAAACGCCGGCAGCTGGTCCTTGACGCGATACGCTTTCCAAATTTGGCATTGTGCGCCAAGTAGACCGCGTAACTCACTGATGTATAAATCATCTTCCGCGCCGTGTAATTGCACAGCGTACAGGCCAAGCTCTTTGGCCAGCAGTGCGACGCTTGCCAGCGGCTCATCCACAAACACGCCCACCAGCTTTAAGCCGGATTGGCGCTTGGCTACGTCGAGCGCTTGCTCACGCGTGACAAAACGGGGTGATTTTGGGTAGAAAATCAAACCGCCAAACAAGGCGCCTTGCTGGGCTATCATCTGCGCTTGTTCGGCGCTGGTGATGCCGCAGACTTTGTGCTCACCCCGAGTCAGTGCATGCACCGCATGGGCTAAGTCGGCTTGCGCCATCAAGGAACTCCCCACCAAAAACGCCTTGGCAACTTTGGCTAAATGCCGCACTTGGTAGTTATGGTAAATGCCTGATTCGGACACAATCGGCGTGCCAGGCGGAATCAGCCGCGCTAAACGGAAGCTGGTGTCTAGATCAGTTTCGAGTGTACGCAGGTTACGGTTATTAATGCCAATCAGTTCAGCATTGAGTGCCACGGCGCGACGTGTTTCGTCTTCGTTGGACACTTCAGTCAGCACTGTCATGTTGAGTTTGTGCGCGAGGGCAGCAAGCTCGCGGTACTGCGGGTCATCGAGCACGGACAACATCAACAGCACGCCATCGGCGCCACACAAGCGGCCGAGGTAAATCTGGTAACTGTCGATGATAAAGTCTTTGTGCAGCAGCGGTTGTTCAACCAAGCCTCGCATGGTTTGCAAGTACTCGTAGCTGCCTTGGAAAAACTTGGTGTCGGTTAATACCGAAATACAATCGGCATAGCGACCGTAAACGTCGGCAATTTCACCAAGGTCAAACTTAGCGCGAATTAAGCCTTTCGATGGGGAGGCTTTTTTACATTCCAAAATAAAGCGTGCGCCAGGTTGTTGCAGCGCCTTTAAAAAACTACGCGTGGTCGGTTGGACCTGCTCGAGAAAGGTTTCCAGTGGCCGCTTGGCTTTAAGCTCGGCCACTTCGATGCGTTTGTGCGCAATAATGGTTTCTAAAATATTGGCCACCGTTTACTCCTCACGTTGCGGCTGGGATAGCGCGATCAGTTGTGCCAAGGTGTCAAAGGCGGCACCCGTTGCCAGGTGCGCCAGCACCCGCGCTGTTAAATCGGCAAGGCTGGCGTTTTCGCCGGCGATTTTCAGCATGGCTGCGACGTTGACCGCAATGGCGGCGTTATGCGCCGCCGGCCCTTGGCCCTTTAAAATGGCTTGGGTGGCCAAGGCATTGGTTTTGGCATCGCCGCCGGCTAAGTCCGCCAACGACACTGGCGCAAGGCCAAAATCCGCGGCGGTTAGCGTGTACTGTGACAGCACGCCATCCTGCACCTCACAGACGTGGGTGATACCATCGAGCACAATTTCATCGCAGGCTTGGCCACTTGCCGTCACGCCATGCACCACCATGGCGCGGCAAACGCCTAAATTGGCGAGGCTTTGCGCCATCAGCGGCAACAAGCGTTGGTCATAGACACCCAGCAGCTGAAACCGTGGCGCGGTTGGGTTTAACAGTGGCCCAAGCACGTTAAACAACGTACGAGTTTTCAACGCTTGGCGCACTGGCATCGCGTGGCGAATACCGGCGTGATACGTTGGCGCAAATAAAAAGGCTAAACCACAGGCTTCAAGGCACTCTGCAGCTTGTGCGGGAGTCAGCTGTATATTGACGCCCAACTGCTCAAACAAGTCTGCCGAGCCACTTTGTGACGATACGCTGCGATTGCCGTGTTTGGCCACGCACAGCCCCATGCTAGCGGCGACAATCGCGGCAGTGGTGGAGATATTGATGGTATTGCTGCCATCACCGCCGGTGCCGCAACAATCGATGGTCGGGCGCGACAGCGCTGGAAACGTCGTCGCTTGGCCGCGAAACGCTTTGGCGGCGCCGGTGATTTCTGCGGCGGTTTCACCACGAAGTTTTAGGGCGGTTAGCACTGACGACAGCACGATCGGGTCAATCAAACCTTCCGCCACCGCTTGGAAAAAATCTTCGCTGTGCGCTGGTGACAGGGACTGGCCTGTCAGGACGTGCTGCAAGGTGGTCAGTTCTAACGCGCGCGCCGTTGATTGGGCTGTGGTATGGGCCGTGGTTTTTACCGTGGCATGAACCGCTACGTCGTTCATAACGCCTCCTTGGCAGGTGTGGTGCCTGTCAAATACGCCAAAGCATTTGCCAGTAGCGGCTTGCCATGGGTGGTGAGAATCGACTCGGGGTGGAATTGAAAGCCCAGCGCGCGATGTGATTCATGCACAATGGCCATTGGAATATGCTGATAGCGCGCAATCACCTGCAGGCTGTCAGGCACTTGTGTCGCCATCAACGAATGATAACGCGCCACGGCAAAGGGCCGTGCCAAGCCTTGAAATACCGCATGCTCATCCAGTTCAATCAACGAGGTTTTACCGTGCACCGTTTCGCCAGCGCGACCGACCACGCCACCGTAGTGTTCAACCAGCGCTTGATGGCCCAAACAAATGCCGAGCATCGGGAATTTACCGGCGCACAAGTCGATTAATTCCGGCATCGAGCCGGCGTCTTTCGGGGCGCCTGGGCCGGGTGATAACAACAGCACTACCGGCTCTTGTTCTTGGCACATTTTTTCAAAAATAAACGGCGCCGGTACCGTGTTGCGGTACAACTTTAACTCGCAACCCAGCTGCGCTAATTCATCGACCAGGTTGTAGGTGAAGGAGTCTTTGTTATCCAGCATGTAGACTAGGCTCATGGGCGCGCTCCTTGTGTTGCTGACTGGTTCGGCTCCGCGTGCGCCGCTAAAATGGCTGATAACACCGCTTGCGCTTTGCTGCGGGTTTCGTCGGCTTCGGCTTGTGCGACCGAGTCAAACACCACACCCGCACCGGCTTGCACATAGGCCATACCGTCTTGGCAATACGCGCTTCGAATGACAATACAGGAGTCAAAATCACCGTTGCCGGCCAAATAGCCGACAGCACCACCGTAACTGCCACGCCGTTTGCCTTCGACCTGGCGAATGAGCTCAGCAGCGCGTACTTTCGGTGCGCCGACCAAGGTGCCCATGTTCATACAGGCTTGATAGGCGTGCAGCGCGTCCAAATCGGCCTTTAAGGTGCCAACTACGCGCGACACGAGATGCATCACGTAGGAATAACGATCAACTTTTAGGAGTTCTTTGACATAACGGCTGCCAGGGACACTAATCCGCGCCACGTCATTGCGCGCCAAATCGACCAGCATCAAATGCTCGGCCTTTTCTTTGTCGTCTTGGCGCAGTTCCAGTTCGATACGGCTGTCTAAGTCGCGATCTAAGCCACCTTGGGCGTTAAAGCCACGGCGGCGGGTGCCGGCGATTGGGTAAATTTCCACTTGGCGATCGGCATGGTTAAATTTGAGTGCCGATTCTGGCGAGGCGCCAAACAAGCTAAAGGCCGGATCTTTTAACAAAAACATATACGGGCTTGGGTTTTGCTGCTTTAAGCGCGCATAGGCCGCAAGCGGCGACGGGCAGGGCAAGCTAAAGCAGCGACTGGGGACCACTTGGAACACATCACCAGCGACGATATTGTGTTTTAGCGCTTCGACTTGCGCGACAAAATCCGCATCACTGATATCGACGTTCAATTCCGCTGGCGACACCGCCGTCACCGCAGGGGCGACAAAACCGTTGGCAGTTTTTAGCACCGCGCTGATTTGCTCCAATCGTTTGCCGATGGCAAAGCAGCTGGTCATGGCGTTGTCGCCGCAAAACACGTTGCCAACCAGGCGCGCCGCATGTTGTTGATGGTCAATCACCAACAAGGTTTCTGCGACATAAAACAAATAATCCGGGCATTGGTTGGCGCCTTGTGGCACTTCGGGCAAGGCTTCGGCGGTCGCGACATAGTCATAACCAATCACACCACCTAAAAACACCGCAAAAGGTTCGTCATTTTGGCTGGTTAAGCCTTGCTGCAAGGCGCGAAGCACCGACAGGGGGGTTGGCACTAGCAACCGGCTGGCTTCATCGAGCAGCGGGTCAGGCCGTGAAAACTCAAGCGTCAATGTGCCGGTGGCTGACTGTAGCGTCACGCCGGGCATGTTGGCAAAGGCATCGGCTAAAAACTGCAGCAGCGGCGCGCCGTTGTCGGAGGTGACGTTGACGGTCACGCGTTGGCCTAGGCATTCAAGCCGCAGTGCCGCATCAATCAGCAGCAAGGTTTTTAAGTTGTCTTTGCTGTCGATCTCGGCTGATTCGAGCAAAAGGCTATAAGGGCTTAGCGCGTCAAGCGCTTGATAGCAGCCCAGCGCATCACTTTGATAGGGGCTGGCCATCGCAATGGAAGCAACTTCACCGACTTGGTGGGTAATATGACTAAAAATCATCGAACTGGTTTCCTTAATCCCGCAGCGCGGGTGGTCTTTGACCTAGATAAAGCGACAATAATCCAAGGCTGGGCCACAATTGCCCTTTGAAAATTGCCACCAGCGCCAGCTGATAAGTGCTTGTTTACTCATGAAAAACTCCGGTTAAATTCAACGTTGTAGTACTTAAAACTGCTAAAAAAAAGGCCCGTTTCAAAGAACGGGCCTGTTAGTTTTTGCGATGCACAGTCGCAACACACGCCCGTTAAGGAGTATGCCACCACCAAATAGTCAGCACGGCTGAGCCCTGAAGCGCAGACGAAACAACTGACTGTGGGGTGTGAACACGACGCATCTAAAATTCCTGTGGTTTGCCAAAATCTGTAACTTTTGGTCAATCGATGGTGTCAATAAACCCTGTTTTGCTGTTGCGGTCAAGCCTAAATACGACGAAACGCGAAAATAAATCCGTATAGATGGCTAAATGCTGCTGGTGAACCGCGCCTTAGCCACAGGTCGCAGAGCTTGCAGGTATTGCGTGACACAAACACGCCCGAGTGATGGGCCGTTGTCGCTTGTGTCCGTCTGATGGCTCAACCTAGGATTTTCGCCGACAACGTGGGGGGGCGGTTGCCGTTAAATCGCTGGCTGCTGGCTGGATAATTGATGAACGCCGCAGATCTGCTGACCATCCCAAATCATCTCAAGATGGCAACTTTGCAATAGGCTATGCAGTTGCCTTGGGGTAAAAAGTGCGACACACAGCGCGTTGAACTGGCGCACCGAGCGATAACGCAACCCCACCATGCCCATTTGGCGTAACTGCGCGCCGAGTTGCTGTGCTGCGTGGTAGTCTGTTGGGTGATAAATAGCATCATCCAACGGCAATGCACTGGCGTCAGCACAGGGCAATGCATCATAGCGGCAGACGAGGGCTCGAAACACCAAGCGGTCATAATGCAAGCCTTGCACACCTTGCCAATAGCGCTGTTGGTGGTAACGCACTTCAGCGATGGCCGTTTCAAGGGTATCGGCTATGTATAACACGCCAAAATCCCCGTTTGAAAAGCGACTGCCTTGTGGGTTGACATGGGTAAAAGGCGCGACTGCATACCCTGCGCCGACAATACCAAATGGCCGCTCGGCGACAGGGAGCAAATTTAACACCCCCATCTCATTAAGTAAGCGGGGGTTGGTCAAGGCCTGTAATGCATACAAGGCATCGAACTCGTCCGCAGTGGCCACGTCTTCAAACAATGAAATGGGCGGAAACTTGGAATTCACCAACCGAACCCCTTGTTGGTCGCGCAATTCGCACAGCGGCAACGTCATTACCACAAGCCTCCGCGCAAACCGTCGATGTGTTTATGCACCTCATACAAGGCGCCAAAATCACCAGTTCCAATCAGTTGCAGCGGCGTCGCACCGTTAAAAAAAGCATGCTGATTTGGCATGGCCATAAACCCTTGTTGGTTTTCAGGGTTATCAAACAAGGTGCGAAGCGCTGCATGCATGTTCAGCAGATAGCTAATGCGCAGCAGTTGATCGCGACTAAGGCTGGCACCGCTTGAATCTTTTTTATGTTTGTAATAGGCGGAGCGAGACAGCTGTAACACGTGCATTTGTTGCTCTGCGGGCATCTGCCAACGTTCGAGGATAATAAACACGGTTTTTAAGCCGATAGCAGCGACATTGGCTGCTGGCCACGTGTGGGTGGCTTCTTGCACTTGCATCGTCATAAGTACTTACTCCGCAGGAGGACTTTAAATCATTATTTGTCCATCTGAGGATTAATGCAAGTCATCTTCATGCGCCAGATCAAAGGTGCTCTGGCAAAAACGTCGTACAGTGACTGAAAAAAATGGAGGTTGAGATGACACAACAACGCGAACAGCTGCTGGGACTACAACACCAATTGCAACAACGCTTAGCAAAGGTGCAATTGGACTTACAATCGTTAAAAGACGCTGACAGCACTGAGCAAGCGCAGCAGCGCGAGAATGACGAAGTGCTGCAGGATTTAGCCGCTCATCTACAAAAAGAACTATTGCAACTGCACATCGCCCTAGAGCGCGAAGCCCAAGGCAACTATGGTGTTTGCATCGGCTGTGGCGATGATATTGCTTCGGCGCGTTTAAAGATTTTACCCTTTGCCACCCATTGTCAGCACTGTGCACATTAACATGGCATAGCATGGTGAACTCACCAGTAACAAAAAGCCCGACGAATGGTCGGGCTTTTGCGTAACACACTCAAAAAAACGCTTTAGCCAAGCCACTTCTTCAATAATCCGCTTTGCCACAACCACAACAAAGCACCAGCAACCAGTGCCAGTAATAAATACCAACGAGCGGCTGATTTGTGCTCATACGGGTCAATTAAACTGCGGCTAGAGCCGGCGGGAATGGCTGCCATGGAGGTCAATTTCGAACCAAAACTAATACTGAGTTTGGCGTTGGTGTTGACTGCCCAGCCATTGGCATCAAGCAACGGGGCTAAGTTTCGGGTGCGAAGCTTAAACCAAGCTAACAACATCGATGGGCCAGAAATAAACAATAAGATCCCAGCCAATGCCAGCGGCATTTGCCACCACGATAGTGCCAAGAACGAGCTGACCATCGTGGCGATGGCAGTACCAATCGCCCCTAAGGCTAAACCGATCGCCGCAAAAATACCGGCGAATTTGGCCGCATCAAACGGGGCAGGTGGCTTACCGCCGCTTTCAGCCACTTTAGCCGCATCGCCCACGCCCGTGGCACTTTTGCTCTCAAGCTCTTTATCTTTGGACGCGGCAAATTTTTGGATTTGCTCGGAGATCATGCGGCCAATGCGTTGGTAGGGTGTAAAAAACGCCTCACGAATGCTGATTGGATTTTCCACCAGTTTCGTGACATTGGCATCCCAATCTTGGCCTTGGGCATCGTAATACACCCCATTACGACCGACCATCAGATTGCCAGCATCGCCCGCGGTCATGGCGGCGACGATGGATTTTTTCTCTGCACTGCCAGCACGGACGCAATCGAGATATAACAAGTACATGCCACTTAACGAAGCTAATTTGCCATGTTTGCCAGCATCGATCACTTCCAAGCACAACTCACAGCTACGGCCATCGATGTACAGGCGACCATTTTGGAAAATGGCCGGCTTCTCTGGGCTGTAGAAGTTCTCTAAGTTGACAAAGTTGCGCAGCAAATCGCGTAAATTGGCTTGATAACGCACCAGTTTATCGACATCGAGCACCGACGCCGCTTCAGCGTGTTGCGATAAATCATCTGCAATAAGCGCTCGTGCGGCGGCTAAGGTTTCGGCTTTTAAACATTGCTCTAACAATTCCGGTGCCAGTGTAGCAACGGGGCCTTGTGGCTCCGCGGCCTTCCACTGTGCATAGGGTTGCAATGCGGTTTTGAGCGCGGCCCAATCGGCGCTATTGATGGTGTCTTTATCGCCCCACAAGCTTCCAGCTAGATCGGCAACACAAGCAACCGCTGCGGCCCAATGTGGATGCACGCCACGGCGCAGTGGCAAGGTGGCGTTGGCGCTGATGCGTGCCAGCGGCAAATGCGCGGCATCGCTTTTATCGGAGGTTAGTAGCTCTCGAGATAACGCGCTGTAATCGTCAAGGGCCGCGTTTAAGGCAACAATGGCGTTGTTGTCATACGCCGCCAATTGGCAGCGCGTGAAATAATCAGTGACCTTTGCATCCAGACTTTGCACGAGCTGATACAGCTCTTCCGTGACGGCACCCAAGGTTTTGGCCGCGTCGCTGGATTGATTCAGCCATGCTTGATGCGCAGTGGCCTGCGCCACAAAGGCGTCGAGTTGTGCGGCGTCGATACCCAGCACACCGCTGCGATCGACACAACTGACGCCAGTTGCAAGCACCGTTTGAATCAACTGCACCAAGGCTTCACCGACATCCTGTTGTGTCTGTGCTAACTCTGGCGTGATGATGCCATCGCCATTGAGCTGGTCTGCTGGGAACACTTTGGATAAATCCGCTGTGTCTGCACAACTTAAGCTGTGGGCATCGGCTTTACCAAGATTGACCAAAATTCGTTTGGCCGAGTTTAACAGCGTTTGCCCTTCCACGGTGTGGGTATCGATGGCCGCCAGCGGTAATTCCAAACCGGATAACAACACTTCTTTATGCTTGAGCAAGTGCAAGGACCAACGCACTGCTGCTTTGACATCATCAATCCGCACACGACCGTCGTGGTCGGCGTCTAAATAACTTAAGGTACGGCTGTCAAATTCCAGCCCTTTGACAGGACAACTCAGTGCAGCCCATAACTTTGGATCGAGTTGGTCTAAATGTTGCCAATCTTCGATACGATCGAGTCGAACTTGATCAAAGCCGCCCGAGCGGAAAAAACGCCATTGATGCGTCATTAAGCTTCCTCCTTTGCAGTTCCTGTTCACCTTGCCGACATACAACAGGCCGCAGTTGCTAGATAAAGTCTTAATATTTCACGGAATACAGACGACAGCAACAAAAACACATCCAAAGGTCACGGCGTGAGCCGATAAAAAAGAACCCAGCAGCAAAGGTGCACCGCTGGGTTCACTGGGAGAGCCGAGCCTTGGGCTAACAGGTTTTAAAACGTTTGACTTGGTTGGCTAAGTCGGCGCTATTGCCAAGGGTGTGCTGCACGGCTTGTCGCACTTGACTGGCAATACCGTTGAGTTGTTTGGATAAATCAGACAGTTGGGTTAAATTTTGGGTGATCTCTTGCGCCACTTGGCTCTGCTGCTCCGTGGCGCTTGCGGTTTGAATACTATGGTCTTGGATGAGTGTTGCAACCTGCTGCACTTGATCAAAGGCTTGACTGACTTGCTCATTTAACACTTCGGTATTTTCAGCCAAACTAACGCCCTGACGGATACTATCGACTGCTGCCGCCACCCCGTGTTGCAGCTGTTCAATCATAACGCGGATGTGCTCGGTCGAGGCTTGCGTTTTGCTAGCGAGTGTTCGAACTTCATCCGCGACCACTGCAAAACCACGGCCTTGCTCGCCAGCACGGGCGGCCTCAATCGCGGCATTCAGTGCTAATAAGTTGGTTTGTTGCGCAATGGTTTCAATCACTTGCGTGACCGATGCGATCTGAGCTGAGTGATTAGAGAGGGCTCGGATCACCTCCGATGCTTGTTGAACCTGTTGGGATAACAGATGCAAACGTTCGGTGGACACCGACAACGCTTGTTGCCCTTGCAGCGAGACTTGACCGAGTTGTTGCACCTGACCGACCGTATCGGCGGCATTGCGCGCTACATCGCGGGTCGCGCCACTCATTTCTTCGATGGCGGTGACAATTAAATCTAACGCTGCATCTTGTTGCTTGCTTAGTTCACTGGCACTGCCGGCAGCGTTGTCAACATGTTGCATTTGCTGTTGCACCAGCAAGCAGCCGCGTTTGACTTCACTGACCAGCGATGCCAACTTCCCAATAAACCCGTCTAACTCTCGGCTCAAATCGCCGGTTTCATCCGATTTGTTGGAGTGTAAGCGGCGCGTCAAATCGCCATCGCCATGACTTAATGCAGCGACACCGGCGCTGACGGTTTTAATCGCGCTGGAGATGCGCTTCGGCGCGACATAGGCCAACACCGCGCTAACTGCCAGTACCAAGGCAGAAAACAGTGCAACAGCCACTTCAAATCGTTGGGTCAGGGTCGCGATACTCGCGCGCTCTTGACTGGCGTATTTGGCTATCAATGCTTCAGCGCCATCGTAGAGTCCGCGTAAATGATGAAACTTGGCTTCGGATTGCGTCAATTGCTGTTGGCGCGCAGCGTCCGTGGGGGCGGTTTGGTCTAACAGCGCAATGGTCTCTTGTTGCCATTGCTGATAGGCGGTATCGAAATTAGCCAGATATTGCATGATTTCGGCATTGTCAGCGGTCATCTGGCGGAATTCATTCATCCGTTCTAGCGCTTGTTTGGCATTGCTGTGCACGTCCTCATTCCATCTCGCGGTGGTTTCTGGCGCGACCTCGGGCATCGTCAACAAATTAGTTAGGGCTAAGCGGGATTGATACAAATCACGATCGGCATTTTGGATCAAGGAGGTACCGTCACTGTATCGTCCGGCATTGTGTTGGATGAAGTTCACCAATAAATAAGAGGCGAGGACCACGATAAAAAACACCAGGCTCAAGCTGGTGAACGCGAGGGTGTAACGAGCTCGAATGGTTGATAACCATGACATAACGCACTCCTTGGCAACGGATCCGTACTTGGTTTAACTCTTGGTTTAATTCTTGGACTAACTAAGGTAGGTCGCACTGAACAAAAAAGGTGAAACATCCAAGCTGATTTTTCTTCACCTATGCACCTTGCTACCATCAATAAATAACTCAGCGTGGCAAAAAATCAAGAAAACAGGAACAAAATGTAGGCGTTTTCCTGTTTGCGGTTGGTTGGGCTGACGTCTGTTCTATGTCACAATGCGCGATTGACCGTGATGAAGCTTGCTATGAAATACGATTTACATTGCCACAGTACCGTCTCTGACGGGGTGTTAACTCCAGCCGAACTGATGCGCCATGCGGCGTCGCGCCGAATTGATGTGTTGGCATTAACCGATCACGATACCGTCGATGGCTTGGCGCTGGCGCGTCAAACCATCGATGCTGAACAGTTGCCGCTGCAGCTGGTTGCCGGTGTTGAGATCTCAACGGCTTGGCATGATTTTGAAATTCATGTGGTCGGGTTAGCTATCCAAGACCAGTGCCCGCAACTACTTCAGCGGCTGCAATCCCAACAGGAACGTCGGTTAGAGCGTGCGCGTGAGATGGCACGACGCCTGACCAAACACCAAGTTCCCGATTGTTTTGATGCCGTGCTTAAACTGGCCGACGGTGGCGCGGTCACCCGCAATCACTTTGCCAGACACCTTGTCTCCATCGGCAAAGCCGCCAACGTTGGCCAAGTGTTCAAACATTATTTAGCCCGCGGCAAAGCCGGTTATGTTCCCAACAATTGGGTCGATATGGTGCAAGCCGTGCAGTGGATCCATGACGCCGGGGGCATCGCGGTGTTGGCGCACCCGTTGAAATACAATTTATCAGGCAAATGGCTGCGCCGGCTGGCGACTGAATTTCGGGAAGCGGGTGGCGATGCCATCGAAGTGGTGTCGTGTCAAATGACCCCAGTGCAAAAACGAGAGGTTTGGGCGTTGGCGCAACCGCTGGGGTTGGTTGCATCGCAAGGCAGTGATTTTCATCAAGTCACCACCTGGAATGATTTAGGCCGTGGCTTGTATATGACGGATGATATCAACACCGTCTGGCAAGCATTTGCCGAAAAGTTCCCGCAGCAGTCGCTTCGCACTCAAGACCCGCCGCCGCAGGCTCCCCTGAGCGAGGTCTGAAGGGGGGTTGGCTTGCCACTTTGCGCGGTTGCGCATAGGCTATAAAAAAGTACCTTGCATCAAGGAGATAGCATGAGCCAGTTTTTTTACATCCACCCGGAGACACCGCAGCTGCGGTTGATAAAACAAGCCGTGCATATCTTGCGGGAGGGCGGGGTGATTATTTACCCCACCGATTCGGGGTATGCCCTGGGCTGCTGTTTGGAAAACAAAACCGCACTCGAGCGCATTTTGCAAATTCGGCAAATTAGTGGTGAGCATCATTTTAGTTTGATGTGCAAAGACTTAAGTGAATTGTCGATTTACGCCAAAGTCGAAAACACCGCCTTTCGCTTGATTAAAAACAACACACCTGGGCCTTACACCTTTATTTTGCGTGGTACCAAAGAAGTGCCGCGGCGTTTACTCAATGAGAAAAAGAAAACCGTCGGTTTGCGTATTCCGGAGCAAAAAATTGCGCAGGCGCTGCTGGCGGAATTGGGTGAGCCCTTGATGTCCAGCTCGTTGATTCTGCCCGGAAATGATTTTGCCGAGTCGGACCCTGAAGAGATGCGTGACCAGCTAGAGCGGCAAGTGGATTTGATCATGCACGGTGGCGTGTTAGCGTCGCATCCAACCACGGTGATTGATTTATCTGACGATTTTCCGGTGATCGTGCGTGAAGGTGCTGGTGATGTCGCGCCTTTTGTCTAAGTGGTGATGGCAACCATGCCCAGCACTATCGATGCCCAGACTGAGGTTCAACCTGATACGTTTGCGCCTCTGACCGTCCAGCAGCCATTGCCACTGGCGTTTGTGCGCGGCGAAGCGGTGCTGGAGCGGCCAGAAGACTTGTTTATTCCGCCGGACGCCTTAGAGATTCTGCTGGAAGCCTTTGAAGGCCCTCTGGATTTTTTGCTGTATTTAATACGCCGCCATAAGTTTGATATTGTCGATTTGCCAGTCAATGAAATCACCCTGCAGTACATGGAATACATCAACCTGATGCAGGAGATGAATTTCGAATTAGCGGCGGAGTACTTGGTGATGGCGGCGATGCTGGCGGAAATAAAATCGCGTTTGCTTCTACCCCGCACAGAAACCGCGCTTGAAGACGAACTGGACCCACGTGCCGAGTTAGTTCGCCGCTTGCAAGAATATGAACAATTCAAACAAGCGGCGACCAATTTGGATGCGGTACCGCGGTTTGAGCGAGATTTCTTCCAAAGCCATGCCAGCGTGCCGGATAATTTTGAACCCTTTGTGATTTTACCGGATGTCAGCCTCGAAGAGTTGGTGTTGGCGCTGCAAGATGCTGCCAAACGGGCACGCGACTTTACTCATCATCAGATCCAACGGGAGCAGCTCTCGACGCGCGAGCGGATGAGCCGGTTATTGGAACTGCTGCGCAGGCATACGGTGCTGGAGTTTTCGGATTGTTTCGACGTCAGCGAAGGCCGAGCCGGTGTCGTTGTGACGTTTTTGGCTATGCTGGAGTTGGTAAAAGAAAAATTGGTGGTGATCACCCAACTGGAAGTTTATGGTCAGATCCACCTGCGTCTGGCATAATGCGCCCCTTTGCTGGCTTTGCCTTTTGACGGATGCGCGTTTATATGCGAGCTGGATAAAATGTCGTTAAAAATCAGTGATGAACAGTTATTACAACTGATAGAAGCCAGCCTGTTTGCCAGTGAGAAACCACTGACCAAAGCCGAGTTACTGGATTCTGTGCTGGTTGACCTTAAGGTCTCACGCACGCGCTTGGATAAAACCATCAAGCAATTGCAAAGCGATTACAGCGGCCGTGGCGTGCAGCTGGTTGAAACGGCAAGCGGCTGGCGCTTTCAAACTCGGCCAGAATTGAGCTCGTTTTTAGCGCGATTATGGCCCGAGCGCTCACCGCGTTATTCACGGGCGGTGTTGGAGACGCTGGCATTAATCGCCTATCGTCAACCTATTACCCGCGGCGAGATTGAACAGATCCGAGGCGTTTCCGTGTCAAGCCAGATCATGCGCACCCTGCAAGATCGGGGCTGGGTGAAAGTGGTGGGACATAAAGAGGTTCCGGGGCGACCTGGCCTTTATGCCACAACCTCGGAGTTTTTAGATTATTTTGGCGTGAAATCGCTGGCGGATCTGCCATCCTTGCCAGAGGTTGCGCCCATTCCTTTACACACAGTCGCGATGACTGAGGAGAGCTCACATGAGTGAAAAGTTACAAAAAGTTCTAGCCCGCAGCGGTGTTGGTTCACGCCGCGAGATGGAAGACTATATCAGTGCAGGTCGTGTTAACGTCGACGGTAAAGTGGCGCGTTTAGGCGATCGCGTGACCGAACATCAAGTGATCCGTGTGGATGGTCATGTGGTGAAAGTGGCCACCGAAACGGAACAAGTCTGCCGTGTTATTGCGTACCACAAACCTGAAGGTGAAATTTGTTCGCGGACCGATCCGGATGGTCGTCCGACGGTGTTTGACCGCTTACCAAAAATCAAAGGGGCGCGTTGGATTGCCATTGGCCGACTGGACATCAATACCTCAGGTTTATTGTTGTTTACCACAGACGGTGAATTAGCCAACCGTTTGATGCACCCGAAATTTGAAGTAGAGCGTGAATACGCCGTGCGGGTGTTTGGCGATGTCACTGATGCCATCTTGCAAAAACTGCGCACCGGCGTGGAGTTAGAAGACGGCAAAGCTTCGTTCAAAAAAATCAAAGCCGGTGGCGGTGAAGGGATCAACCGTTGGTACAACGTGGTGTTGACCGAAGGTCGTAACCGTGAAGTCCGTCGGATGTGGGAGTCGCAAGGCACAGTCGTCAACCGCCTGATCCGCGTGCGGTATGGTGATTTGTTGCTGCCGAAGCATCTGCCAGCTGGTGGGTATGCCGAGTACCCACTGGATGAGGTGAACTATCTGCGCAAGATGGTGCATTTGCCGCTTGAAACCGAAACGTTAGCTAAACCTGAGGACCGGGATGAGCGCCGTCGCCGCATGGCCTCGATTAAACGTGCTGTGCGCAAGCATCAAGTGACCAGCAAACTGGCAGAAAAATCGCCCGCAGCTAAGCCTGAGCCGCGTCCGGCCAAGTCAGAGAGTCAAAAACGGCCGGCGAAACCAAAGACCGGCGGTGGTAAACCACGTTCTCGAATTGGTAGTGCGTAAGTTACTCTGAGTTGGAACGCATCTGAAATGGTCTACTGAGGGCCATTAGCAAAAAGAAAGAGTTGCCTTTGGCAACTCTTCCTTTTTGTGGTTGATCTGGATCCTTTAATAATATAAATCCGAGCGTTGATGCAGCTGAGGTTCTTCGACTAATTCATCAAAGCTGACTTTGAAATGTTCTTCATCACGTTGAGGATCTGCAAGATAAACAGCACGTTCAGGCCCGTCAATCCAACGCACTATGCCCACGCCTTGCTTGGTATGTGCGACCATGCCAATTTCTAGTTGATGCGCTTTCATTGCTAAGCCTCCAGTTGATGTCTAAAAATTAACCTTAGCGAACGATGAATGGTTAGACCAGCAGTTTTAAAGGGAAAGCTACTAAGTGATTCTTTTAGCTATGAAAATAATTAGAATCTTCTAATTAAAATGCATCTTAAGATTTCCAAAGACGCAGTCTGCTCAGACTTATGGGCATTGTCATGGCTTTTAGGGCTGAATAAAGCAAAATTGACAAACACTCGAAATCTTTGCTGGTTGGCGGTCGCGGACAAAAAAACTGACGAGCGGGCTTCAGCGCACAGGATGCTGCATTAGGTTTTAAAATCAATTTTTTGATGAATATTGGTCCAGTTATCCGGGAATTTGCCCTGCAATACCCACGAAAAGGCGATTAATTCTGCCATCATCACATACAGCTCTGGCGGAATTTGGGTGCCAAGTTCGAGTTGCTGTAGCACCTGATACAAGGCGGGATCTTCATGCACCAACACGCCATGCGCTTTGGCGGCTCGAATAATTTCCTCGGCAAGGTTACCGTGACCTTTGGCGACTACGGTCGGTGCTTGTTGACCATCATAGGCCAGCGCGACGGCGCTTGGTTCTTGTGGTGTTGTCATTTAAACCTTCACTTGCAGCAAGCTGCTGCCACGATGTTGCAGATGATCGGGAATGTCGCCGAGTGTGCAATCGAAGCTGCTGATCGCAACACCTTGCAGCTTAAGGCGATCGCGTAAAATAGTGCCAAACCGTTCGATCGTTCGGATCAGCGCTGCTGAGGGTGTGTAAAACTGCAGTCTGTTTTGCTCAGGTCCAAGCGATGCTTCGACAAGCAATGTGCCGTGATTGGGGATCTCCAGTGATAAGGTTAAATGCCATAAACTCGCCGGCTCACCATTGGCACGGCGTGCCTGGCGTTGTTCAATCTGAAAGTGCCCATATTGCAATTGTTCGGCAAAAGGCAGTGGTAGGCAGAGCATCCAGCTTGGCGTGTCGGCTTTTTGCATGGCCACGGTTTCCAATTGTGCCAGTTGAACGATGCTGGCTTGACTGGAAAGCTGTTTGAGCACGGCTTCGGTTTGTTGCGTATCTAAAGCCGAGATTTGCTCTTTTAACCGCTGCTGCTTGTCGGTAGTTTTTGTCTCGGGCAGTACGACACCTAAACGGCCCAACAACAACTGTAACGCAATCGATAACCCGCCCGCATGGCTGGCAGGCGTTTGCTGGTTTTTCAGTGGCTGGAACAGCAAACCTGCATTGAGTTCTTGCTGTAACTGCGCTTCAGATAGTACATGGCTCGGTAACGTCTGCACTAACTGCAGGACCTGCTGCGCAGCGGCGGATAACGCAGTTTTAGACGTTGGTGCAGTGTTTTCAAGTAGCTGCGTTGCCAGGGTAGGCAAGTCGATGGTCGTCAGGGGCGCTGGGCTTGGCTTGTCATGCTCGTTGGATACACGCGGCGACTGTGGCGATAGCGACGGCTTGTCAGAAGCGTCGGCACCCAATAGCGCTGGCCTTGTGGCTGGACTGCCGACAGGTTTATAACCACTGGGCTGAGCCTTGTCTCGCGGCGCGAGTTCCTCGTTGGCCACAAGGTCTGGTGCAATCCGCTCTTGAACGTCACTGGTGTGAAGCACGCTTGATGGTTGGATACTGGCCTTGGTGGTGGAGGTGCTAGAGTCCTTGGCCGAGATGACCACGCTTGGGACTGCCGATGGTGCAGGCGCAGGCTGATGACGGCTGGTTGCTATCTGACTTGACTCTGATAGATCGCTATCTTGGGGTTGTAGCAAATCGTTTGCCATTGCCGCTTTCGCCGCGTCACTGAGTTCGACTCGCCCCTGCTGCACTTGAGGGCCAGATGCTTTAAACCCCAGCTGCAACTGTTGTTGTGCGGTCAGTGGCTGCGTCTCGGGTTGCTCTAACTGAACAGCGACCAGCGAGGCGTCGTCGGTGAGACGAACACGGATGTTGGCATGGGGGGGCAGGTGTGCCAGTTGAGGCTGTTGTTGTTGTAGCAGTTGCTTGAGCTCGGCCGGTAGTTGTTGCCATTTTAGGGGGCTACCGTGGAGTTGTTGCACCAGTTCAGCGAGCCATTGCCGTTGCATGGCGCTCGTCAGTGGCTTGCTACGTCCCTCATCAAGCATGCTCAATGTTAATTGGTCTGCCGTTGCACTGAGTCGAAGCCCCACGGATTGAGCCGCTGAATGCGTTGAAGAACCAGAGGGTTGCCCAGACATCGATTCGGGTCGACGTACTGCAACATCCCAAGGCTGACGTCGGCTGCTGGTGCCTGCGAATTGTTGCAGCAACCCCAGTTGTTGCGAGGCTGTCAGTTGAGCGCCTGCAATGCTATTGACCAGCAATTGCGCCACCCCCGCGTTGAGTTGCAAGGAAACGGCAACGGTGATGGCCGATGCGCTGGTCGGCGAAGACGCCATTGCTGGCGTCAACGTGCTGGGAACTGCAGCAGAGGGAACACTGGGAGCAGCTAAGGCAGAGACTTGGGCGCTTAATACCAACTCTTTGACGGTTACAGGCAATGATGACAGTGGAAATGGCACGCTCGGTTGGCTGGCAACTTTGAGTAAGGCCACGTCGGCAGTAGGCCCGAGCGCTATACGTGCTGGGTATGAAATATTGCTGTCGAGTCCGTTGCCAGTGGCTGTCGCTGGACGAATTGACGACAAACTGAGCGATGTAATGGAGTCTGCATTGATCTGGTTCATATTTGTAGCGTATCAGCGACTTTGCCAAGGTAGCAACTCTCGTAATTAACCGTCAGTATGCTAACATGCGCGAGTTTTTTTCAATGTTTTGGCGAGCTTTCTGACACGATGCTGTTTTCTGCGCACCAACTAAGTTGTATCCGTTCGGACCGGGTGTTGTTTGAGCAGCTCGATTTTGCCGTGGATGCGGGGGAGATTTGGCAAATCGCCGGCCGCAATGGTGCCGGTAAAAGTAGCCTGCTGCGTATCTTGGCTGGGCTCACTGAACCCAGTGAAGGCCAACTTCGCTATCAAGGCCAGTTGCTTTCGCATTGCCACGATGATTTTGCCGCTAATCTTTGTTATATCGGCCATCTTAGCGGTGTGCAACCGCAACTCACCGCCCTTGAAAACCTCGCCTTTTGGCGCGCCTGTTATCAGTTACGTCCAGCCGATGATTGGGCATTATTAGCGCAGCTTGGCTTGGCTGGCTTGGAAGATATCCCCTGTCAAAACTTATCTGCCGGACAGCAGCGGCGCGTGTCGTTGGCGCGTCTTTGGTTAACTCCGGCGCAGTTATGGATCCTCGATGAACCCTTTACTGCGCTGGATGTGAGTGCCATTGCGCAGTTGCAGCAGCGGTTTGCACAGCATTGCCAACAGGGCGGTAGCATTATTCTAACCACCCACCAAGCCTTGATGATGAAGGATTTGCCGGTGTCACAATTAACCTTGGAGTATCGCTGGTGATGGGCGCGGTGTATTGGCAAACGCTTCGTCGTGACTTTCGACTGATGGCGCGACAAAAGTCGGATTGGCTTAACCCTCTGATGTTCTTCTTGATTGTACTGACGTTGTTCCCGCTTGGGGTGGGCGCTAAACCGAATTTGTTACGCGAAATTGCTCCAGGCATCATCTGGATCGCTGCGTTATTAAGTGTGTTGCTTGGGTCAGAGCGTCTATTTCGCCAAGATTATAAAGATGGCGTCTTAGAGCAGTTAGTTGCTGCACGCTCGCCGCTGCTGCCCTATGTGCTTGCCAAGATTAGTGCTTCGTGGTGTGCCAGTGGTTTGCCACTGATTATTATGTCACCGCTGATGGCGTTATTGCTTGGTTTAGACACTCCGTCATTGATTGCCATCATCGGTACTTTACTGTTGGGTACGCCTTTGCTCAGCTTGTTGTCGGCATTGGGCGCAGCCTTGACGCTATCAGCCGAAAAAGGCGGTATTTTACTAGCCTTGGTGATCCTTCCTCTTTATATTCCGTTGCTAATTTTTGCCAGTGCTGCTGTGGAACAAGCGGGCTTTGGTATGGCGTATTCGGCGCAGTTGGCCGTGCTGGCTGCCATGTTATGTGTAGCGTTGGCGGGTGTGCCGCTCGCGGTGCAACATGCATTAAAACTTAACGTGGGGTGATATGTTTAAGTGGCTTGATCCGTATGCAAAACCACAAACACTGTTTCATGTGTTAGCACGTTGGCAGTCTGTGTTAATGCCGTTAGGCTGGCTGTTGTTAGCCGTTGGCACCGTCTGGGGCTTAGGATTTACCCCTCCGGATTATCAACAAGGTGATTCGTACCGCATTATTCACATTCACGTTCCCGCGGCGATTTGGTCGATGGGCGCTTACAGTTCAATGGCCATCGCTGCGTTTATTGCGCTGGTGTGGCAAATCAAAGTTGCCCAATGGGCCATTGGCGCCATCGCTCCCATCGGCGCTATTTTTACCGTGATCGCCTTATGGACAGGCGCTGCCTGGGGCAAGCCGATGTGGGGAACCTGGTGGGTTTGGGACGCACGATTAACCTCAGAACTGATCCTGTTGTTTTTATATCTAGGTGTTATCGCACTGCAAAATGCCTTTAACGAGCAAGAGACGGGTGATAAAGCCGCCTCCGTATTGGCGTTGGTCGGTGTGGTAAATTTGCCAATCATTCACTATTCCGTCGAATGGTGGAATACCTTGCACCAAGGTTCCACCATCACCAAATTCGCTAAACCTTCGATCGACCCATCGATGTTATGGCCGTTGCTGATTTGTATTCTGGCGCTTGGCGTGTTGTTTGGGGGCTTGGTGTGTCAGCGTCTTCGCACCGCAATCTTACAACATGAACAGCATCGTTCTTGGGTTCGGCAATGGGTAGAGGAGCGCACATGAGCGATTTTGCATTTGCCTCAATGACGGAGTTTTGGGCGATGGGCGGCTATGGCATCTTTGTCTGGTCGTCCTTTGGTATCAGCTTTTTGCTGTTAGTTGGACTTTGGTGGACAGGACGTCGCGGTGAAACCGCCTTTCGCCAGCAGTTAACGCAACGCCTGTCGCGAGAAGCGCGGGTGCGTGCACATCAACAACAATCTTCCCCTGTCCAGGAGTCTGCGGATGAATCCACGTCGTAAACAACGTCTGTTTGCCGTTTCGGCGGTGTTATTGCTGTTAGGTGGTGCGGTTGGCGGCATCATGTATGCGATGTCAGAAAACGTGGATTTGTTTTATACCCCTTCCCAATTGGTCAACGGCTTGGGCGATGACAAAGAAAAACCCGTGGTCGGTCAGCGTCTTCGTATTGGTGGCATGGTGGTGAACGGGTCCGTCAAACGGGATGAACACAGTTTAAAAGTCAGCTTTGATTTGGTCGACACCGGGCCTGTGGTCACGGTGCATTACGAAGGCATTTTGCCGGACTTGTTTCGTGAAGGGCAGGGGATTGTCGCGCAAGGGACATTAGTTGATGCAACCACGATCCATGCCACTGAAGTTCTGGCCAAGCATGACGAAAATTACATGCCACCTGATTTAAAAGAGGCGATGAAAGACATCAAACATGTGGCACCTCAAGCTGGGGCCAAGCCATGATTGCTGAAGTTGGATATCTGGCGTTAGTCGTTGCCTTGGCACTGTCGGCGGCTTTGGCTATTTTCCCATTCTGGGGCAGCTGGCAGCGACAAATTCAGCCGGTCCTACTGGCTCGTCCGTTAGCCGTGCTGCTGTTTGTGTTCACTGCCATTTCCTTTTATGCCTTGTCGCATGCATTTTATGTCAATGATTTTACAGTGGCTTATGTCGCCAACAACTCCAATACCCTGTTGCCTTGGTATTACCGTTTAACGGCGGTATGGGGCTCGCATGAAGGCTCCATGCTGATGTGGTTGCTGATCTTGTCGATTTGGACAGCGCTTGTGGCCGTATTGGCGCGCTCATTGCCGTTATTATTGCAAGGCCGTATTTTAGGCGTGATGGGTTTAGTCTGCGTCGGTTTTTATATCTTCGTGTTGGTGATGTCTAATCCATTTGAACGCACCTTGCCGTTTTATCCGGTTGATGGCCGTGATTTAAATCCGTTGTTACAAGACTTTGGCATGATCATCCATCCGCCATTGTTGTATATGGGCTATGTCGGTTATGCCGTGCCATTTGCCTTTGCCATCGCCGCCTTGATGAGTGGTCGTTTTGATGCCAACTGGGCGCGCTGGGCTAGACCATGGGCGTTGGCGGCCTGGATGTTTTTAACACTCGGCATCATGTTGGGCTCGTGGTGGGCTTATAACGAATTAGGCTGGGGCGGCTGGTGGTTCTGGGACCCGGTAGAAAATGCCTCCTTTATGCCATGGTTGGTGGGAACCGCCTTGCTGCATACCTTAGCCGTGACCGAAAAACGTGGCACCTTTAAATCGTGGACTGTGCTTTTGGCCATCTCTGCGTTTGCGTTATCGCTATTAGGTGCGTTTTTAGTGCGCTCCGGCGTGTTGGTGTCTGTGCATTCCTTCGCGTCTGACCCGGCGCGTGGCATGTATTTGCTGGCGTTTTTACTGGTGGTGGTCGGTGGTTCACTGGCATTGTATGCCTTGAAGATGCAATCCGTGCGGTCACAGGCCAGCTACAAGTTGTTCTCGCGTGAAGTGTTGCTTTGGGGCAACAATATCTTTTTATTAACGGCCACCTTGGTGGTGTTTTTAGGCACCATTTACCCGCTGGTCCACAAAGAGCTTGGGCTTGGCTCTATTTCGATTGGCGAGCCATTTTTCAATTCGATTTTCCACATTTTGACCATCCCATTTGCCATTCTGCTGGGTGTAGGGCCTTGGGTTCGTTGGAAACAACAACCGGTATCGCGCTTAGTCAAACCGCTGTTGCTGATTGGTGCGTTGACGGTTGTGGCCGCGCTTGGCGCCTTGGCCTTGTATCAAGAATTAACCGCCAATCTGGCCTTGTTAGGACTGCTGCTCGGCATTTGGGTCGTCAGTGCCACGGGCGGTGAAATTTGGCAAAAGTTAGCCGCGCTCGGTGGACTAAAAGCCGTGACTAAATTAACGCCAAGTCACTGGGGCATGGTGCTTGGACATCTTGGTTTTGCGGTGTTGGTGATTGGTGTGGCCATGACCAAAACCTTCAGTGTCGAGAAAGATGTGCGGATGAAGATTGGCGATACTGTCAAATTAAACGAGTACAGCTTTGTGCTGACCGATGTTTATGCGTTACAGGGGCCGAACTATGGCGGACAAGCTGCTGAGCTAGAAGTCTATGAAGACGGCATACGTATTAATCATTTGCATGCTGAAAAACGCTTCTATCCTGTCACTCGAGCGACCATGACGGAAGCGGCGGTCGATATGTCGATCACCCGCGATTTGTATGTGGCGCTTGGCGAGGAGTTACCAGGGCCAAGTTGGGCATTGCGTGTCTATGTGAAACCCTTTGTGCGCTGGATTTGGGCGGGGGGCATTTTGATGGCGTTGGGCGCTCTGCTTGCATTGGGTGATCGACGTTATCGCCAAAGCAAAAAAGTAACCAAGGCCACTACGACGGAGCAGGCACATGCGTAAATCCTTGTACTTTATTCCGTTGGCGGCTTTTTTAGGGCTTGCGGTGTTTTTGTTCAGCGGCTTGTTTTCTGATCCACATTTGCACGAAAACGCTCGGTTAGAACAGCCGATGCCAGCCTTTGCCTTAGCTGATTTAACCGATCCGTCGAAAACCATCACCGAAAAGGATTTGCTGGGACAGCCGTACCTGCTCAATGTCTGGGGTGTTTGGTGTCCGACCTGCAACGCCGAGCTGGGTTTTTTAACCAGCTTGCGAGCGCAAGGTGTCAAAATCGTTGGGTTGTATTACAACCAGCCAACGGATTCTGCGTTTGGCGAAAGTTTTGATTTACCTAGCTTGCAACGTGACGTTGCCAAAAAGCTTGCCGAGCAAGGTGATCCTTATCAATTCAATATCTTGGATAAAGAGCGCAGCTTGATCTTTGATTTAGGCGTAACCGGTGCCCCAGAGACATTTATTGTCGATGCCAAGGGTAAAATTCGCCATCACATGGTCGGCGATATCAACCCCAGCAATTGGCCTGCGCTAAACGCCATTTACCAACAGTTGCAGCAAGAAGCCAGCCAAGGAGCGACCCCATGAAGAATATCCATGTGGCGATGCTTGGCCTACTGCTCAGCCTGCTTTGTGCGCCAGCCATGGCGTTAGAAGACGAACTGACGTTCCAATCCAAAGAGCAAGAAGCCTTGTATCGGCAATTAACCGCTGAGTTGCGTTGCCCGAAATGTCAGAACCAAAATATTGCCGATTCCCACGCCGTGGTGGCGGTGGACATGCGTAAGAAAACCTACCAATTGGTGCAACAAGGTAAAACGCATGACGATGTGGTGGACTACATGAAACAACGTTATGGCGATTTTGTGTATTACCAACCGCCGGTTAGAGCCAGTACCATTTGGTTATGGCTGCTACCTGCGTTGTTAGTCGTTCTTTTGGCGGTTGTTGGTGTGCGACGAGCGCGTCAAAGTGCGACCACACCGGATGTGGAGCAAAACCACACCTCGGCTGCCGATGAGTTACAAGCAATGATTGACGAAGCTGCACGAGGAAAACGTCCGTGACTGAATTTTTACATAGCATGAATGGTTTTTATCTCGTCTGTGCCGCGTTTAGTGTGCTGGTGATGGTGGGAATTTTTTTAGGAGTACCACGCCGTCATCAAAGCACTGAGCCGCTGAATGTCAAAGCGTTATTTGCCGAGAAACTGCAGTTGTTGGTGCAAGCGCGTGATAGTGGGGAGTTAAGTGATGACGATTTCGCCACGGCTGCCGCGGAACTGAAACAACAGACCTTGGATGCAGGCTTTTTAGATACCAATCTTGGCAATAGCAGCCGACACAGTAAGCTTTTGGCCTTGTTATTGGTGCTGGTTTTTACGGTGGCTTTTTACTTATGGAAAGGGCAGTACCGTGAGTTGGCGCAGTGGTACGACGCTCAGGCTCAGCTGCAAGACCTTGGGAAACGCGCTCTGCTTGGCCAAGGTGAACAACTCAGTGAGCAAGAACTGGAGTTATTCGCGTTGGGCCTTCGCACCAAGTTAGCGACCTCGGGTGACGATGCCGTGGGCTGGTTTGTGCTTGGTCGAATTTGGTTTGCGCAAGGGCGGGTGGATGATGCGATTGACGCCTTTGAAAAAGCCTTACAGCTGACGCCTGAACGTGCCAATTTGCTGCTTAGTTTTGCTCAAGCGTTGTTAACGCGTGGCAGTGAAGAGGATGTGCAACGGGCTGCCGGTTTGTTAGGCGTGGTGATGAAAAATGATCCTGCCAATACTGATGCCCTGGCGATGTTGGCGTTAATCGCGCAACAACGCGGCGATTTGGTCGAGGCTCGAACGGCATGGGAATTGTTAGCCACGCAAATTCCAACCGATGATCCACGTCACCAGAGCATTCAACAGCAATTGGCCGCGTTGGACGAGCAAGCCAAACCTAAACCTGCGTTGGCAGAAACACCCGCTGTTCGCGTGCATTTGACCATTCCTGTGACCGTGGCTCAGCTTTATCCACAAGCCACTGTGTTCGTGTTTGCCAAAGCCGCGGATGGCCCACCGATGCCTCTTGCGGTACAAAAAATGCCCATGTTTAGCGGCGAGCAGGAAATTAAGCTAACCAACCAAATGCGCATGACGCCGCAATTTGGCTTGGCAGAAGCAGGAAAAGTGGTGATTAGTGCCCGTATCTCAAAAACGGGCAGTTCAAACCCTGATCCGAGCGATCCGACCGTCAGCTCTAAAGTGTTGGAGTTGGGGACTGATTGGCAGGAGGTGACACTGACATTTTAAGTCAGTGATCGCAACTGCATGTTGCACCGTTCATATACTGTGGTGGATGAAAAAAGCGGCAAATGCCGCTTTTTTTCTAGCCATGAACATGGCCAGTTGAATTTTTCACTGCGTCTTACGTCAAATAGTCGGTATAATTCGGCTCCATTTGTGCGGCCAGATGGCTGATATCAAGGCTCGAGGCTAACAGGTTCACGCAGAACCACAACGGAATTCATGAGGATATGATGCTTCGCACGATTTCTTTGAGTGTATTGTTAATCGTAGGGTTGACGGCTTGTGCAACCAAACCAACGGCCGAGGCACCGGCGGCGCCAGCCAGCAATTACAGCGATGAACGCGACCCGTTTGAGGGCTTTAACCGCAATATGTGGTCGGTCAATTATGATTATCTCGACCCTTATGCGCTCAAACCTGCCACCTTAGGTTATATGGCCGTGACGCCAAAGCCGGTGCGTAGTGGTTTGGCAAATATGGTGCAGAACTTGGATGAACCTGCCAATTTCGTCAACGGCATGTTGCAGGCGAAACCCAAAAGCTCCGCCATTTCCGCTGGCCGTTTTTTGTTAAACAGTACAGTGGGTGTGCTTGGCTTCTTTGATGTTGCCACGTCACTTGAACTGAAAGAACAGAATGAAGATTTTGGCCAAACCCTAGCCGTCTGGGGCGTTGGCAATGGTCCTTACGTGATGATCCCAGGTATGGGCCCAACCACGGTCCGCGACACCACAGGCCGAGTGGTGGATAATCTTTATTTCCCCATGACCTTGCTCAATACTCCGCTGACCATTGGCAAGTTTGTGATTGGTGCGCTCGATGGTCGTGAAAGACTGATGGCACAAGAAAAGCTGCTAAACGACTCTCTTGATCCGTATGCCTTTGTTAAAGATGCGTATTTCCAACGTCAAGAATACAAAATCTACGATGGCAACCCGCCAGAGCCGGAGATCGACGAAGAAGCATTTGAAGACTACAACGAATAAGGCGAAAGCCGAAGAAAAGCGGACTTGTCTAGACAGGTCCGCTTTTCATTTGTAGGCAACTCAGGTATAAAACTGACTGCCTTAAAAAACACCCTCGTTTTAATTATTAGAACAATAGAAACTAAGACACACCATAACGCGGCCTGACGTTTCGTCAGCTGTTGATATGGCGTGCCGGAGATCACCATGACACAACCAGTTACCGCTCCAACGCCCGATTTCGGGACGCTCTGGGGCCACCCGAAACCACTTTGGATGCTCTTTATGGCCGAATTCTGGGAGCGCTTCGCGTTCTACGGTATTCGTTGGGCATTAACGCTTTATATCGTTGCTCAGTTTTATCAAGGCAATGCGGCAGGCGAGGCGGATGCAAGTCGCTATTACGGTGCCTATTTGGCATTAGTGTATGCCACCGCTATTTTTGGCGGCTATGTCGCCGACCGGGTGATCGGTTATCAACGCTCCATTATTTTGGGCGCTATCGTGATGTCGGTCGGCCTGTTTATGATCATGTTGCCAAACCTGCAATTGTTCTTATTAGGCCTTGCGGTCATTGTGGTAGGCAATGGCTTGTTCAAGCCGAATATTTCTTCCTTGGTTGGCCAACTGTACCAGCAAGGCGATGACCGCCGTGACCGTGGTTTCACCATTTTCTACATGGGCATTAACTTAGGCGGTATGCTCTCGCCAATCATCACCGGCTGGTTAGCCAGTGAGATTTTTGGCACACCACAATACCAAAACTACAAAGCAGTATTTGCCGCTGCTGGCGTTGGTATGTTGTTGTCCACGATCTGGTTTTACATTGGTCGTGCGCAGTTAAAAGGCATTGGTGCTGTACCGGAAGACCAGCCTGCAGGCAAAAACTTGGCGTATGTCATTGTCGGCGTACTCGCGGCGATCCCTGTGGTGTATTTCTTGTTAGCGGGTCTTGGCGCTGAAACCTTGGCTTGGATCTTAGGTGTGTTGTTTATCATCGTGGCCGGTATGTTGGTCGCTGAAGGTAAATCCAATGGCACAGTCCAACTGCATCGCGTCTACGCGTTGTTATTGTTATTTGGTTTTAACGTGACATTCTGGATGTTCTTTGAACAGGCGGGAAGCTCGTTTAACTTCTTAGCACAAAACTTGGTTAACCGTGATATTTGGGGCGATGCGTCTTTTATCTTCCCAACCGGATGGTTCCAATCGGTAAACTCAATGGCGATTATCATTTTTGCGCCGATCATCAGTTATATTTGGTACATCACCAGCAAGATGAAAATGGAGCCTTCCATTCCGCGTAAGTTCGGTTTGGGCTTGCTTGGTAACGCGCTGGGTTTCTTAGTATTAATGTTTGCGCTGACCAATCTGGTCGATAGCAACGGTTTGATCCCAATGTGGCCTTTGGTGCTTTGTTATGTGCTGCAATCGATTGGTGAGTTGTGCTTGTCACCGATTGGTTTATCGATGGTCACGAAACTGGCGCCCGTTCGCTTTGTCGGTTTAGCGATGGGGGCGTGGTTCTTGTCGGTTGCCACAGGTAATAACTTGTCAGGCTTATTGGCCGGCCATATCTCAGGTGAAACCGGTATGACAGTGCAGTCGGCGTTGGCGGGTTTTAGCTTTAGCTTCTACTTGTTAGTTGGCGCCGGTGTGTTGCTGTTGCTGGTATCGCCACTCATCAACAAACTGATGCATGGCGTGAAATAACTGAACGCCAATTAAAAAGGCCCTACGGGGCCTTTTTTTATACAAGGAATGAAGTCACGAGTCAGAGGTTTAACGCGTGGCGTGCTTTGCGTAAATTAGGCTTAATCAAACTAAAGGTCACTGGGCGTGTCAGCAGTGGGTAGATAATGATTAAGCTCAAGCCCCACATCACACCTTCACCGACCGTTTGGGCACGGGCGATGGCCATAAATGGTGGGATCAATACCGCAAGTTTTAGCAGGTTTAACACCAACTTTTTCGGTTGTTCCAGCATATCGGTTGCTCGGCGGATCACCGCCATGCGATCACGAAAATTCAGGCCTTGTAACTCGGCGATGTTGCGAGTATTCCACATACAAATCTCCAGCAAAACGTCATTCTCAAGGTACGTGCGGTGTTCGCTACGCGATCAAAACAAACCCGGCGGCGCCGGGTTTGTTTCAAAGCAAAGGCTTACTTGACGCGAGACTTTAACCAGTCGACTAAACCCGCGATATCCAGCAGCTCTTTTTCACCGCTACGACGGTTTTTGTATTCGACCTGTTGATTATCAAGGTTCCGCTCACCAATGACGATTTGATGCGGCACGCCCAGCAGTTCCCAGTCTGCGAACATCACACCTGGACGCTCTTTACGATCATCAAATATCACGTCGATACCGGCAGCTTGCAAGTCGCGATACAGCTGTTCAGCCGTGTCTTGAATGCGTACTGATTTATGCATGTTCATCGGCACTAACGCCACTTGGAACGGCGCAATGGCTTCAGGCCAAGTGATACCGAATTCGTCATGGTTTTGTTCAATAGCGGCCGCCACAATGCGCGATACACCGACGCCATAACAACCCATGGTCATGATCTGGTGTTTGCCTTCTTCATTGAGCACGCCTGCTTTCATTGCTGCGGCGTAGCGCTCGCCCAGTTGGAAGATATGGCCAACTTCAATGCCGCGTTTGATAACCAAAGTACCTTGGCCACATGGGCTTGGATCGCCTTCAACCACGTTACGCAGGTCAGCGATATCAAAGCCAATGACGTCGCGGTCAAAGTTCACACCGGTCAAATGCACGCCATCGTTGTTGGCGCCACAGACAAAGTCAGCCAGCACGGCAGCTGAGCGGTCCACAATAACGCGACAAGTAAGGCCAACCGGGCCAATCGAACCGGCAGAGGCGCCAGTGACTGCTTTAATTTCCGCGTCGCTGGCAAAAGTCAGTGGCGATTTTACGCCGGCGGTTTTTTCGGCTTTCACTTCGTTTAATTCATGATCGCCACGTAGTAGCAGCGCCACCAAGGGTTGTGGGCCTGTATGATCGTCTGCAACGGCAGCATGCACCAGCAAGGTTTTGACGATTTGGCTCGCCGCGACGTTTAACAGCGCGCTGACTTGTGCAATAGTGCCGGCGTTTGGTGTCGCGACTTCTGCCAGTGCTTTGGTGGCTGCAGGGCGCGGCGTGGTTGGCGCCAGCGCTTCGGCTTTTTCGATATTGGCGGCGTAATCGCTGGCATCGGAAAATACGATCGCATCTTCACCTGAGCTGGCGAGGACGTGGAATTCGTGCGACACGGCACCACCGATAGCGCCAGTGTCTGCTTGCACCGGACGGAACTCGAGGCCTAACCGGGTGAAAATGTTGCAATAGGCGGTGTACATGGCTTGGTAGGTTTTTTCCAAGCACTCTTGGCTTAAATGAAACGAATACGCGTCTTTCATTAAAAATTCACGGGCGCGCATCACCCCAAACCGTGGTCGGCGCTCGTCACGGAATTTGGTTTGAATTTGATACAGGTTCAATGGCAACTGCTTGTAGCTGCTGATTTCTTTACGCACCAAGTCGGTGATCACTTCTTCGTGGGTTGGGCCTAACACGAAGTCACGTTGGTGGCGGTCTTTAAAGCGCAACAGCTCCGCATCCATTTTTTCCCAGCGACCGGATTCTTGCCACAGCTCCGCTGGTTGCACCATCGGCATCAACACTTCAATAGCGCCAGCTTTGTTCATTTCTTCACGGACAATCGCTTCGACTTTGCGCAGCACCCGTACACCGGTTGGCAGGTACGTGTACATGCCGGAAGCTTCACGGCGGATCATGCCAGCGCGCATCATCAGCTGATGGCTGATAATTTCGGCTTCTGCTGGCGTTTCACGAAGGGTCGATAAAAGATACTGACTGCTGCGCATACACATTCACTCTGAGAATTTTAAGAAAAATAGTTCGGTATTCTAACAACTGACCACAGGAACCCCAAGCACTTCTAATGCTTTTCGAATGCTGCTAGCTACCGCTTTGGTGCTATTGCCGCATTATGATGGCTTACTTCGCACCATGGACTGCAACAACATGATTATGCCGGTCATTGACGGTCCATTTGATATTGAACTCATATAAGGTCATGCCATAACTTTGTTCGCCGTCACGTTCCTTTTTATAGGGTGGGCGAGGGTCTTGTTTTAGCACTTTTTCGATAAACACCGCTAACTGTGGATATTGGGTTTGTTGTTTGATGAAGCGCAAGGCATCGTCACTAAAACTGACCGTCATATCGGTTTCGGGGGCGTCGTCGGCAAAACCACCGAGGCTGTTAGGGACTGCATCGGCGTAGGGCAGATAGGGTTTGACGTCCAATATCGGGGTGCCATCAAGTAAGTCGATGCCAGCGATTTTGATCACCAAATGTTCACCACGGCGCTCTACGCCTTTGAATTGCACCACCGACAAGCCAATCGGATTGGGCCTGAAGGTTGCACGAGTGGCAAACACGCCTTTTTTGGCGTTGCCACCAAGCCGTGGTGGACGCACCAGTGGCGACCAGCCTTTACCGGCGGTTTCGTGGAACACAAAGACCAGCCACAAATGACTGAACCCTTCCATGCCACGGACCATTTCGTCATTGGCGTACGGCGGCACCAGGACCAGCTCGCCATGCGCTTCATCAATCAAGCCAGGCTGGCGCGGAATGGCAAATTTTTGTTTGTAGGGCGAGCGGATAAATCCGACGCTGCTAAAGTTCCACTGTGTCATAACATCTCCAACTGAGCGCTGTATTATCGCGGTGGTTGCGGCCTTCGACAAGCGATGCCGCGGTGCAACTCGACAAAGCGCTTGCCAAAAAGCATTCTAGATGTCTAGATTGGAGCGCGTAAGAGCAAAAAAAGCACACAAGAGATAGGTCGTTGTAGGCATGGAACAAAAAACGCTGTTAATCGAATGCCCCGATGCGCAGGGCTTGATCGCGCAAATCACCAATATTTGTTACAAACATCAGCTGAATATTATCCGCAATACTGAATATGTGGACCCGGTCACCTGTCGATTCTATATGCGAACGGAATTAGAAGGTTTTTTCAACGATCAGACCTTATTATTTGATTTAGATCGTGCATTACCGCAGGGCAGTGAGCGACGTTTAGTCGGGCGTGGCAAAAAAAGAGTGGTGATTTTGGTCACTAAAGAATCCCATTGTTTAGGGGATATCTTAATGAAAGTATTCGATGGTAGTCTCGAATTAGAGATCGCCGCGGTCATCGGCAATCATCCAGATTTGCAAACGTTGGCCACACGGTTTGATATTCCATTTCATCATATTGATCACACCACGGTGTCACGCCAACATCATGAACAGCAGTTACTTGAACAGATCGAGTATTATCACCCCGACTATATAGTCTTAGCTAAATTTATGCGGGTGTTAAGCCCCGAATTTGTTGCAAAGTATCCGCATCGTATTATCAATATTCATCATAGCTTTCTCCCGGCATTTATTGGGGCAAAACCGTATCATCAAGCCTTTGAACGCGGTGTCAAAATCATCGGTGCAACGGCTCATTTCGTGACCAATGATCTGGATGAAGGTCCGATTATTAGTCAGTCCGTTGCCAATGTGGATCACACCTATAGTGCGCTGGATATGGCCAAAGCGGGACGTGATGTTGAAAAAAATACTTTGAGTAAAGCATTGGCATTGGTGATGGATGACCGCGTGTTTGTGCATGGCAATAAAACAGTCATACTCTAAATTCTATTGTTCTAGCTGGAGTACTCACCATGGCACAAAGCCAAGTTGAATTTCGATTTTTAGCGGAACCCACCCATGTTAATTTTGGTGGCAAGGTCCATGGTGGTATGGTGATGAAATGGTTGGATCAGGCAGCATATGCCTGTGCCACCCGCTGGAGTGGTTTGTACTGCGTCACGGTGTCGGTGGGGACTATTCGTTTTCGTCGGCCGATTTTTGTCGGACATGTGGTGGAGCTGGTGGCCCGTGTTGTTCACACTGGCACCACCTCAATGCATATTTTTGTTCAGGTACGTTCTGGTGAAGCCAAATCGACTGAATTAGCCGAAACCAATCATTGCATTATTTCGTTTGTCGCGTTAGATGAGCAGGGACGACCCGCAGCAGTGCCGCCTTATACACCCCGTGGGGCTGAAGAGCAGTTTCTAGAGCAATATGCGGTACAGATGAAGCAATTTTCACAACAAGTGGAACAGCAGATGCTGGATTTTTATCAGCAGACGGATAGTCCATCTGCGTAAATACAACCGCCGTCAGAGGCTGGCTTGGTCAGTGGCACAGGGTGCAGAGATCAGGCAATCCATGCCCAGATACCCCGGTTTGCATTGATAAGGTCAGGCGTTATTTTTCTGATACCCCATCCAGCGGGAACTCAGACATATCTAAAGCGTAGATATTATCAATTTGCGATGCGTTGG
>JACCEA010996231.1_pt1 | contig 50087 bp, 40 predicted proteins | sample 7449851 | NCBI WGS metagenome assembly JACCEA01 (sample SAMN15323453, study PRJNA562643) | freshwater metagenome | isolation source: river surface water | place: USA:Blue River Watershed | collected 2017-08-18 | reverse complement strand
TGTTTTGCTTTATCTCTATAAAAAACCAATATCGTCCTTCTCCTTGCTGAAAGCCACTCGGCAGGTAAAAATGTTTTAAGGATGGGGTCTTCATTGTATTCTCTTGAAATCAGCACCCAACAGTCCAAGCCCGCCTCGTCCATTAATTTGGGTAATAAATTTTGAATTCTATCTGCTAATATTTCATTTATAATTGTAGCCTGTTCTTTAAGAGGCAATACTTTAATGTTTGTTTGAATCGTTTGTGCATTAGAGGCATACACAAATAGTACAAAAAGAGATGTAATGAAAAATTTAGACATGGTCCTTACTAGAATAAAGTGAAGAAATTAAATCCATAGTAATTTAAAGATTAATTTTACAACTATGTCTTTTAAGCCAAATAAATTATTGCTTGTATTGATTTTAGCACCTTTTTACGCAATAGGTCAAATGCAAGTGTTGCAATCGGTTGATACAACATTAAATACAGTCATTGTTACCGCTAATAAATCGAAAGAGAAACGTATCGAATCTCCCATTGCAATAAGTGTTCTTGGTAAGCAACAAATACAAGAAGCCAAGGCAACTAGGATTGATTTTTTATTGAATAAGGTGAGTGGCGTATACATGCCCACGATTGGAAACGAACAGCATATGATGTCTATTAGACAACCCATTTCCTTAAAGGGGTTATACTTGTATTTGGAAGATGGCTTACCCATTAGAACGAGTGGCCTTTTTAGTAATAACGCGTTGATTGAAATCAATACAAATGCAATACATCAAATAGAAATCATCAAAGGACCAGCTTCCGCATTGTATGGTGCTGAGGCAATTGGTGGCGTGGTGAATTTTATATCTACGCCGAGGCCAACTAAATCGGCCTTATCTATAAGCAATCATATCAATAACAATGGTTTCATGAAATCCGATCTAATTTGGAACAAAGCGGGAAAGCAATCAGGATGGACATTGAATATGAGCAAGATGGGGCAGAAAAATGGCATTTTAGAATACAGTGATTATTCAAAAACGGCTATCAGTATTAAGAGAGATTTTTCGTTTAAAAGTAAATGGAGTGGCTACCAACAATTTCAGTATATCAATTATGATGGACAAATGACCGGCACGGTAGATAGCTTGAAATTTCAATCAAAAAATTATTCTACACAACAAAGCTTTACTTACCGAAAACTGGAACTAATTAGACTTAGGCAAAACTTAAGCTACCAATGGGATGAACAAAATACAACAACCATCAATTTAATGTATCGAGGCAATACAATGGCACAGAATCCAACTTATGCGATTGCTTCCACTGCCAACCCGACTAAATTTAAAGGACAAGAAAATTCAAATCATTTTGACGCCTATGTTTTAGATATGCAACATCATATAATCCTTAAGAAATCTAAATCAAAAATATTAATCGGGGGCTATATTGATGAAACCTTACAAGGTCTTAGGGCCGACTATATTGATATTATAAAAGACACGATCATTAATAAGTTTACAAGTTTTACTAAACCTCCAAAAGATAGTCTAATCACCAATTACAAAACAAGTATATCGAATCAAGCTTTTTATATTAATTGGATACAGCCCCTGCTAAAAAATCTAAGAGTCAACGCAACCATTAGATACGACCAATTTAATTATCAATTTAAAAACAAGTTGAATACAGGCACACCAAGTTCAAATAATCTATTTACAAATTGGTCGCCCAAAATAGGCTTTACTTTCAATCAGCGTAAATGGGGCGGGTATATGAATTATAGCAAGGGATTTGTTCCACCTCAAATTACCGAAATCTATAACGCAATAAGAGTCCCTTATCTATTGCCTCAAAGCTTCTCAAATATGGAGATTGGCAATTGGATTCAAATTCCGAACGGTTCTATCGAATGGTCGCTTTACCAATTAAATGGTCGTAATGAAATTATTTCGGTGAGACAGCCAGATGGTGTCAACCTGAACCAAAATACGGGACAAACAAAACACTATGGCATAGAGTACCAACTTAAATATCATTTCAGTCCATTCATTCAAGTAAATTATAATGCAAGTAATTCGAGACATATTTATATCAATACCATTTTAAAGGGTACAGATATTAGCAATAAAGAAATGGTTGCTGCACCTCGTTTTTTTAGCAACCTGACTGTATTAAGTCAATGGAATAAAAAATTAACTTCTTCTATTGAATGGCAACATCAGTCAGCTTATTATATGGATGAAATAAACACGACAAGCTATCCAGGATTTAATGTTTTAAATTTTAGGGTAAATTATACAAATCAGAAGCACGAATTCTGGTTTCAGTGTTTAAACCTAACAGATCAGTTTTATGCAACTATGGCCACTAAGAATTTTAGCGTCAGAGGCAATAATGGTTATGCCTATTATTTAGGAGACAATAGGACGATTGCTATAGGCTGGAAATGGAATATCATTCCATAAAAATGGGGTGCAATATTGCACCCCATTTAACGAATTGTATTTGCCGCATTAAACGTTTCTAAAACTGGCGAATTTTAATTACCTCCGCCTATTCTGATCGCAGATCCACCCATTCTAATGCCGCCACCGCGTTGCATTTCTTGCATTAATTTTTGCATTTGCTCTTGAAATTGCGCCCTAGTCATTTTCTCTCCTTTGGTAGGTTGTACTAATTCCTTTTTAGGATATTTAGCACTTACCTCCACTGCCGTTGTTACAGTAGCGCCATTGTCTAAATCCATTTCCATAATCACACCAGGTAATCCACTATAATTATCTGGACCAACTGATACAGGAATATTCTCCGCATACCAAACCACTAATTCAGTTTCTTTTGGTGGCTTAGGTGCATTTGCAGTTGAATCATTGTTGTTTTCACCGCCTCTACTTATACGCACACGCATTTGTGGTGCAGTGACCATTGTAGTTGCTTTTTTACATAATTGCTTCGCAATCGTTTTTGTCTCTTCGGACAATTTCCACTTGTATTGTTTTAAAGAATCCACAATCAAGAACTCTTTTTCAAAAAAGGCACGCTCTTCGTATTGTGTTTGTTTTGTCAAATCTGTATATGTGGTAGTCGTTGGCATTCTAAAGTTCATACGCATGCCGCCACCTCCACCACCTGCATTTGCAAATGGATCTGGCGCCTCATCATCTACTACTGACCTGAATAAACTTGCAGATTCATTAAAAATTAATTCAAATTTATCTGTTCTAAACTCAGGTATCATCGATTTCATTTGAGGATCGGGAATATTTCGGTGCATATTCACTTTACGCTCATAACTAATTTTACCTTCTTTCATTTGTGCGCTTACTGCTGTTGTTAAAACAACTAAAAACGCAAGTACTAATTGTATTTTTTTCATAAATGCTATTTTATATTTTTAATTCTTTGACTATTTTAAAATTAATTGATTGATTATTCATCGCAGTCATGCTACATTCTTATTATCATTCCACCAGCTCTTGCGCCGCCGCCTAATCCAGACTTTTGCAAACTATAGGTAAAGCTTAATAAGAAGTATTGACTAATCACATTATAAGACCTGTCCACGATCTGATTTTGTGATACATTTCGGCTGATCCCTATATTTTTATTTAATAAGTCAAAGGCGCTCATCTTTATTTCTGCTCTTTTATTTTTCATAAAGAACTTCGAAAAACTCGCATTCCAGATAGGTACTGCTGTATTAAATCCTTCTGCACGTCCACTATTAATAGCGTAGTTGAATGACTGATTCAATACAATATTAAAAGGCAAGTAATTAGTCATATCTGCACCAAATACTTTTGTTAGGAAATTTGTATTTAAAGATGGGTTCACTTCGTTATTTGTTTTACTATAAGAATAACGAGCAGTTAAATTAACATCTATTACATCATCTAAAATATAACTATAGGTCATGCTTGGTCCAGTAGATTTTGTGACAATTGTGTTCAATAAGCCATTGGCATAGGAGATATTATTATTTAATCCTGCGCTTAATCCAAAATTCAATCTTGAATTAATCTTTTTAATACCAAAACCATAGTTCACAGATCCATTGACTCTATAAGCGCCATTCACATTCACTGGTTTAGAAAGAATTGTTCTATTGGGCAACACGCTATCATAATTAACAATAGAATTATTAGTCGTAGATGCGTTAAGGGTGGAGAAGAAATTTTTACCAGCTAAAATTTTTGAGGAGAAAAAACGAATATTTAAATTATGAACATAGCTTCTTTTTAAATCTGGATTACCAATTACTTGTCTATTGATATTGCTTTGATCCAATACAGGCTGTAACTGTGTAATAGAAGGTTGATTCGTAGAAGTACGATAATCAATATTTAAGTTCTTGGTTTGAGAAAAATTATACCTAAAATTTGCATTAGGTAAGATATCTTGGAAACTTTGACTCAATTTTGTTTTCGCACTAATATTTTCACCATTCAATATTGCATTTTGTAAAGAAACACCCGTTGCAAAATTAAACTTCTTTTGATTGGACCTAAAGCTCATACCACCACCAGAGTAGGTATATTCACTATTGAACTCATTTGTTAATCTTGTATTCAAAAGATCATAGGCGTCAGTTGCATTATTTTGATCGTAAACTTTTCTGCTTGATGAACCAATTGACTTACTCAAATAAGTATTAAACTCTAATAAAGACCTTTTACTAATTGGCTCCGTATAAATAATGTTTGCGGAATAAGTAGTGGTATTGCCCTTACGTATATTTTGCTGATCTAAGATGGAATCAGAAGTCAAATTGCCCCCTGCATAAAAAAACTGACTGGTATACTGACTACCTGTTGAGTTGGACTGATTATAGCTTTGTGTGATCGTAGAAGAAATCGTTCTTCCTTTTTTTGCGAATTTTTTTCGTAACAACAAATTACTTGAAGCATTCACCGCATCTGACATACTTGTTGCCGCTGTTGTATTTCTATTCGTGATTGCACCATTTGGATCTAAACCTGTTCTTGTTAATGTAGTGTCTTGACTTGAAGAACTTGTTTCTTGCCAACTTAAACTTGGTGTAAACTTGTATGAAAATGTCTCGGTCACTTTATGATCAATTGTACTACCAAAACTTTGTTGTTGGTTTCTATTGATTGAATTTGAGATAGATGACCTTGTGAATTCTTTTCCCGGTGTTAGATTCTGTGTAAGTGAGATGCTATTATTGTTTCGCTCTACATCACTAATGGCTACATTTGAATTGAACTCTATTTTTTTATTATTAAATAAATTAGAGTAGTTACCTCCAATGGAATAAGTTTCTGCAATACCTTGTGCATTGGCATCTGTCTCACCAGAACCGCCCCCGCCAATATTGATTGTCACCCCTGCTCCAGCACCTGGTCTGCCTCCACCACCACCAGAAAAATTCACAATATTTCTGCTTGAAAAATTTTGTCGGTTGGTATTATTTGATCCGCCAATTGCAGAAAATTGTTCGTCATTATTAATGACATTGATATTTCCTTGCGCATCAAATACAGAGGGTGTTCCAGCACCTCCACTTAATTTTCCAAAAGTAGATCGGTTACGATCTTTTTTTAACTTTAAATTGATTGCTGTTTCTTCCGAACCGTCATCAATGCCCGTAAACATCGCTTGATCTGATTTACGATCATACACTTGAATTTTATCAACCGCATCTGCAGGTAAATTCTTTGTGGCCATTTTCGGATCACCGGTGAAAAATTCTTTTCCATTCACAAAAACTTTTGTCACTGTTTTACCATTCACAGTAATACCGCCAGACTTATCTACTTCCATGCCTGGCATTTTTTTCAATAAATCTTCCACCACCGCATTCGGTGCCGTTTTAAAATTTTCTGAATTGAACTCTACAGAATCTCCGTTTATGACAACTGGCGGTCTGCGAGCAGTCACTGTAACAGTAGACATATTATTTACATCACTCATGTAAATGGTCCCCATTTCGGCTAACTTATCTGAAGTATTCACTACCGGAACCCATTTAGGCTGGTATCCAACATAAGAAACAGAAATCAAGTATGCACCTGGGACCACATTTTTAAAACTAAAGACACCTGACTCATTGGTTCTAGAAAAACTAACCAAAGAAGAATCTTTTGCATAAACCAGTGAAACAGTAGCTGAATTCAAAGCACGATTGGCAATACTGTCTTTTAAGGACCCCTGAATGGTCATATTTTGAGCCAAACCAACGTAACTTATTAATAATAAGCTATTTATGATAAATAATTGAGCCAGTTTTTGTTTATTCATAATGTAAATATACGATTGAGTTCGTAAACATAAGTCAAAATGGACATATTCTAACTATATTTTTAGTTAATAAATGTAAAATATTTGATGAGCGGCGATCTTCAATTTGACCATTTTTTTCTCGGCCTATCTGATTAACGTAACTTTCAAAAAATAATTTTATGAGAATATACGCTTTGACCCTCCTCATGGGCCTTGGTTTAATCAACGCGCAAGCGCAGGACAAGAAAAGTCCTAAAAAAGATAGTGTCGGCTATACCCAATTCAAGGGCTTACCCTTAAAAGCTACTAGGTCGGTAGACTTCACCACCAACGAAGGTACTTGGACATCTTTGGCCGTGAGCCCAGATGGAAAAACCATTTTATTTGATCTAATGGGAGACATCTACAGTATCCCAATGGAAGGGGGTAAAGCAACAACTATTACAAAAGGTATGGCCTATGATAACCATCCAAGCTATAGCCCTGATGGTAAAAGAATTCTTTTTATTTCTGACCGTTCAGGTGCAGAAAATTTATGGTACATCGATTTAGAGAAAAAAGATACCCTTGCATTAACCGAAGAACAAAACAATAATTTTCCTGGTGCAGTGTATACACCGGATGGTAATTATATTGTTTACACGAAGGGACGTCGTAATACCAAATTATATTTAATGCATAAAAACGGCGGCGCCGGTACTAGTTTAATTGATGCACCTGCTGCTTTAAAAACAATTGATCCAGCTGTGAGCGCAGATGGTCGTTATATTTATTACAGTGCACGTAATGGTGCATGGAACTACAATGCCATGTTGCCTCAATATAGCATTGGCGTATATGATAGAGAGAAGGGAACTAGCCGTACGATTGCTTCTAGATATGGATCTGCATTTACACCTGTCTTATCTAAAGATGGCAAATGGATGGTGTATGGTTCAAGATTTGAAGATAAAACAGGATTGGTAAAAAGAAATTTAATCACAGGTGAAGAAAGCTGGTTGGCTTATCCTGTTCAAAGAGATGACCAAGAATCAATAGCTGTATTAGGTGTTTTACCTGCAATGAGTTTTACACCAGATAGTAAATATTTATTAGCTTCTTATGGCGGTAAAATAAATAAGATCAATATTGAAACAGCTGCTCAAACAGAGATTGCTTATACAGTGGATGCGAAAATTGAAATGGGACCAGAAGTATTATTCAAGTATCCTATTAAAGATACAGCTGCAACAATGGCTACTCAAATTAGAGATGCAGTTCCTTCGCCAAATGGCAAACAATTAGCCTTTACAGTTTTAAATCGTTTATATGTAATGGATTATCCAAATGGTACACCAAAGCGTTTAACTAAAAACGATTTTACCGAAGCGCAACCTGTATGGAATATTGCAGGGAATGGTATTTATTTTACTACCTGGAATGCAGGAGGTGGCAGCATTCGTTTTGTTGACTTAACAAATTCAACGGAAAAAATAATCACAAAAGAAAATGCTTTATACCAAGGTGTGGCATTAGATCCAACTGGAAAAAAATTAGTGTTCAATAAAACGAATGCACAAAAATTCAAAGATGCGATTGAACCTACTTATGATGATTCGGAAGATGAATTAGCGTGGATAGATTTAAACACAGGCAATGAAACCATTATTGATAAAGCAAATGGAAGATACAATCCACACTTTGCGTTAAACGATGGTCGTATTTACTTGAACAATCGCGGTCGTTTAATATCTATTCAATGGGATGGCGGGGATGAAAAAGAAATTGCAAAGATTTCTGGTATTACCACTTTTGGAAGTATTCTAGCACACCGAGGAAAACCAGTTGCAGACCCTTGCATTATTCCAGAAATAATGGAAGAAGAAGATGCCGCAAAAGAAAACAATCCACCATCGAATGCGAATACAATTTTGTTGTCACCAAAAGGCAGCGCTGCGATTGCACAAGTGAACAACAATATCTATTATGTTACAATTCCGCAGTCAGGTAAATCTGTTTCGATTTCAGTAGCTGACGCAAAGAACGCTGCATTTCCAAGTAGATTATTGACCGAAATTGGTGGAGAATTTCCAAGCTGGCAAGCAGATGGAAAAACAATTCATTGGAGTTTAGGCGCTGCACATTTCACTTATGATGTGGATGCTGCTTATGCTTTTGATGATAGCTTAGCTACTGCAAAAAAATTAGAGGCGTCAATTAAAAAAGATACCACTAAAAAAGACAGTACAAATATGGTAAAGAAAGAAGATAAAAAAGAAACACCAAGGTATAAGGCAACTGAAACTTGGGTGAAAGTATATTATGAAAATGATATGCCTAGCACGACTGTTTTGTTAACGAACGCGCGAATCATCACTATGAATGGTGATCAAGTAATTAATAACGGTGACATCTTAGTTGTTAAAAACAGAATTCAAGCGGTTGGAAAATCAGGTTCTTTAAAAGTTCCTACTGGTGCTAAACGTGTGAACCTTGCTGGCAAAACGGTTGTACCTGGATTCGTTGATACGCATGCGCATATGTGGCCAAGCTGGGGCATCCATAAAAATCAAGCATGGATTTATGCTGCTAATTTAGCTTATGGCGTAACGACTACACGTGACCCACAAACTGCAACGACGGATGTTTTAACCTATAGTGATTTAGTGGATGCAGGTAAAATGGTAGGACCAAGGGTTTATTCAACTGGTCCTGGTGTGGGTTACTGGTCATATAATTTAAAAGATTCTGCACAAGCTGAATCTGTATTAGCACAATACAGTAAGTATTTTAATACGAAGTACATTAAAATGTATTTAGTGGGTAATCGTAAGCACAGACAATGGGTGATTCAAGCAGCAAAAAATCAAAAATTAATGCCTACAACAGAAGGCGGGTTGGACTTTAAATTGAACATGACAAATTTAATAGATGGTTATCCAGGTCATGAACACTCTTTACCAATCTATCCTTTATACAATGACGTTGTTAAAACAATTGCCACTTCTAAAATGGCAGTAACACCAACTTTATTGGTTTCTTATGGTGGACCTTGGGCGGAGAACTATTATTACGAAACAGAGAACGTTTATGGTGATGAGAAAATGCAGTACTATACGCCATATGAGGAATTAGCAAGTAAGTCTAGACGTCGCGCAACTTGGTTCCTTCCAGAAGAACATGTGTTTCAAAAGCACGCTAAGAGTATGAAGCAAATAGTTGAAGCGGGTGGACTTGCAGGTATTGGAAGTCATGGTCAATTACAAGGCTTAGGCTACCATTGGGAACTTTGGTCGATGCAGTCTGGTGGTATGCGCAATTTAGATGCATTAAAAACAGCGACTATTTTAGGAGCCAAAAGCCTTGGATTAGACAAAGACCTTGGTAGTATTAGTGCAGGTAAATTAGCTGACTTAATTATCTTAAACAAGAATCCTTTGGAAGATATCAAGAATACCAATAGTATTCAATACATCATGAAAAATGGTCGTTTATATAAGGGCGACAATTTAGATGAGATGGTAACAGGTAATTCAAAAGTTGACCGCAAGGAATACTTGGATAAGAAGCCGGTTAAAAATACCAAAGTAGCTGAATAAGCCTTTAATCGGGTTCTAATTTAGAACCTTTATAAATGAAGTTGAATTTTTAATAAAGTAGGATTTACAGTTTTATTGAAATTTCAAATACCCTAAACAAGAGAGGCGGACCGTTGGTCCGCCTCTCTTGTTTTTTCGCGCGCATCCGCGCGAAATTTTGTAAGTTTAAGTATTCAATTAAGCACTATGCAAAACTCAAGAAGAAAATTTATACAAAACAGTGGTTTGGCCTTATTAGGTATTGGTCTCACTCCAAATGCTTTATGGTCAAAAAGTATTTTCGCTGAATCGAAAATAAAAATCGGCATACAATTATACACCGTTCGTGATACCATGTTTAAAGACCCTTTAGGCACTTTAAAAGCTTTGTCTAAAATGGGCTACCAATATGTGGAGCATGCCAATTATGCTAACCGAAAATTTTACGGCTACACTGCGATTGAATTTAAAAAGATTTTAACGGACCTAGGCATGCAAATGCCAAGTGGGCATACCGTTATGAATGCATCGCATTGGGATAAAACAAAAAAAGAATTTACCGATGCTTGGAAATACACCATCGACGACGCAGTAACACTAGGACAGGATTATGTAATTAGTCCATGGATGGATGAAAAAGTAAGGACCTCTTATGATGCCCTAATGCATCAATTAGAAATATTCAATTTGTCAGGTGAACTCTGTCAGGAATCAGGCATGAAGTTCGGATATCATAACCACAATTTTGAATTTGTTGAAAAAGTAAATGGCCAATTGATCTATGATATCATCTTAAAAGAAACAGATCCAGAATTAGTAATACATCAGTTAGACTTTGGAAATATGTTCGGCATTGGTGCAAGAGGCATGGATTGGATTAAAAAATATCCTGGCAGATTTGCATCTGTACATGTAAAAGATGAAATCAAAGTGGCTGTTGGAGAAATGAACGATGGACACGATAGTACCATTTTAGGCAATGGGCTTGTAGATCCAAAAGCAGTCAGCTTGTTAGCTAAGTCAATTGGAGGTACGCAGCATTTTATTATTGAACAGGAATCTTATCAAGGTATTGCACCAATAGAATGTGCAAGAATCAATTTAGAAAGAATAAAGACTTGGGGTTTATAAACCAAACTGACAATACACCCCGAAAGTTTTATTCAAAATAGAATCTATAACAATTGGGAGGGTATCTAAAATTACTATATGAAAAAAAATATTTTTCTATTTGTACTAGCAATTGCAAGTAACTCATTGTTTGCCCAAATACCAACCATTGCCGAATTGGCTAGATGGAAGCAACATGCAAAACAAACAACGATCATTCGTGACGAATGGGATATTCCACATGTGTATGGAAAAACCGATGCAAATGCTGTTTTTGGTTTGATGTATGCTCAATGTGAAGAGAACTTTCCGCAGATAGAAAAGAATTTTCTAGAAATGTTAGGACGTCGTGCCGAAATGGAAGGACCTAAAATGATCTATGAAGACTTGATGATGCAATTGATTCAGGATAGTGTCGAGGCGGTGAGGGACTTTGAAAATAGCCCTTTATGGTTCAAGCAATTATTGATCGCACACGCAGATGGCATTAACTACTATTTATATAAACATCCGGAAGTAAAGCCAGTTGTTCTTACAAAATTCAAGCCATGGTATCATTTAATGTGGACCGACGGCAGTGTTTCACCAACAAGGTCGGCAGGTATCACAGAAAAGCATGTAGAAGCTTTTTATGGTCAAAATTTATTTGCCAATCCAAATGCGGTTAGCCGAAATACTCATTTTGAAAAACAAGAGGCAGTTTTTGAAAAGCCTAATTATGACATGGAAGATAAAACTTTAAAAGGCTCAAACGGTTTTGCGATTGGTCCAAAGCATAGCAAGAGTGGTAACGCTATGTTGTATATCAATCCACATGTTCCTTTTTATTTTAGATCAGAAATGCATATGGTAAGTGAAGAAGGTTTAAATGCATACGGAGCGGTTACCTGGGGCCAGTTCTTTATTTACCAAGGCTTTAATGAAAATTGCGGATGGATGCATACAAGTAGTTATGCTGACGTGGCGGATGTATACGAAGAACAGGTTCAAAAAATAAATAACGAATTATTTTACACCTACGAAAAGGAAAAGAAGAAAATGAGTGAAAGAAAAATAGAAATAAAATATTTGGATAACGGAATAATCAAAACAAAATCGTTTGACACTTATAAAACATTACATGGACCTGTGATGGGGATGCAAAAAGGTAAATGGTTAAGCCTACAAGAAAATAATAGATCCTTAAATGCATTGATAGAATGTTGGTCAAGAACAAAAGCTAAGAGCCTGAAAGATTATATAAAAGCAATGGCGTTATTAGCCAATAATAGCAATAACACAGTCTACGCGGATGCGGCAGGCAATATTGCTTATTGGCATGGAAATTTTATGCCTAAGCGTGATCCAAAATTCGATTATACAAGACCGGTAGATGGCACTACCAAAGCAACGAATTGGACTGCTATTCATGCTTTAAACGAGATTGTTCAAAGCATTAACCCGGCAAATGGCTGGTTGCAAAATTGTAACGCAACACCCTTTACAGTGGCAGGAGATCAAAGTCCTAAGGCGATTAACTATCCAGCTTATATGGCACCAGATGGAGAAAACGGAAGGGGCATTACGGCAGTTGCATTGTTATCTAAAATTGATAAAATCAATTTGGATGAACTGATCACCCTTGGTTACAATAAAAAATTAAGCGCTTTTGATATTTTACTACCTCGCTTTTTGGAAGATGCAAAAACAGCAATCCTAGCTCCAAGAACAAAGAAAGCAATTGAGTATTTAGCTAATTGGGATCGATTTGCAGACACAAGTTCGATTGCTACAAGTATTGCCATCGAGTGGGCTACAAAATGGAATACAGAAATCCCCCCTGCAGATACCGAAGAAGCAGCCACACAAATTTTAGAAAAATACAATCGTATGGACCTAAAAGTACCTTTTGAAACCAAGGTTAAATTATTAGAAGCAACTTTAGACCAATTTGAAAAATGGTATGGTCGTTGGGAAGTAAAATGGGGCGATATAAATAGATACCAAAGAGTGGGTCCAGGCAAAAATTTTGAGGACAACGCATTTAGTTTAGCTGTCAATCAGGCTTCTTCAAAATGGGGCGCCTTACCTTCTTTTGAAAGCAGACGTTATCCAAATACAGTTAAAAGATATGGCTACACGGGGAATAGTTTTGTAGCCGCAGTAGAATTTGGTAAAAGACTTACAGCTAAAACAATCATTACAGGTGGGCAAAGTAGGTTTGCAGAAAGTAATCACTTTACTGACCAAGCTTTTGGTTTTGTAAATGGTCAATTCAAAACCATCCATTATTACAAGGAAGAAGTTTTAGCTAATAAGAAGCTAGCATACCATCCTGGATTAGAAAGATAATGTTCGTATAATTTTGTAACGAATGTGATTTTAACCAATCCGGCTACATTTTTTACTTCGAACAATTGCATGAGTCTAGTTCTATGCCCCTCGATGGTTCTTTTACTATGCCCTAGTTCTGCCGCAATTTGTTTGCTTGAAGCTTCTTCGCATATTCTAATCAAAATAAATTTATCATAAAGGGATAGTGATTGTACTTTTTCGATCAAGTTTATTTGATTCATGCCTTGAGTAAGTGCAAAAACACGTTCGGCTGTGTGATTACAAAAATAGACTCTGCGCTGACAAGCCATTTCTACAGCTTTATTCCATTCCAAAGAGGACATACTTCTTGACACAATCACTTCAAACTCTAAATCTAAGATTTGATAAAGCGTGTAATCGGTTGTTTCCTCATTGAGTAAAATAATTAACGGAGCGTTTAGCTGAACTGCTTTAATTTTTTGACGCAATGCTAATAAAGATAGGTCCAACATGGCACAGTCAATAATGAACAAGCCCTTGTTTTGAGATAAATCAACGAGGGCAATATCCTCTAATGAAGTTAATACTTGAAAACCATTACACATGGGATGTGCTTTCACTAACTGACTACAACCCATTGCATAAATAGTCTGTTGATCACAAATGTATACTTGCTTAAGTGCGGATTGAACTGGGTATTTGTTTTGCATCTTTAAAAAAACAACAGATCAGGAAGATTTAATTCAAAAATGATCTCAATTATATATATGGCGATGTTTTTTAAGGTTTATAGCCCCTTATAATAAAGTCTAATTCAATAGTTTAGCAAGCAAGTCAATAGAATATAGTCAGAAAGAATTAAATTGTGCACATCAAAACAGACCAAAACAATTTCGATCCAATGCAATTTGAAAAATCAATTACGCTTGCTACTTTTTCTCCTTTATGGTGGCAAAGTATTTTGTTGATTAGTGCTTGTATTTTTATCATCATTCAATTACCAAAGTATACAAGTAAAATCAAAATCAAGCAATATGATTTATTTATTGCGCTTCTTTTGATGGCAAATTTTTTGATTGAGCAAAGCTATAATTACTACAATGGGATATGGAATATTCAACAAAACATTCCTGCCCATCTTTGTAGTATTAGTAATATCCTTTGCATCATTTATCTTTTCAATAAAAATCAACTACTAGGCGAATTTGTATACTACTGGGGTTTATTGGGAGGGATACACGCTTTACTTACACCAGAATTTAACACCGGCGTTATTGGTTATAATTTTTACAGCTTCTTTATCGGACATGGTGGTTTGTTGTTAGTGGTTTTATACATGGTCAAGCACAACGGTTTTGTACCAAGGCCTAAATCCTGGTTGAGGATTTTTGGCTACTCTCAATTTGTGGTTCTTTCTGTGGGCATTATGAACTATGCAATAGGCACTAACTATATGTTTTTAAGGGCACGTCCAACTGCAGAAAATCCCCTTATCATTGGCGCATGGCCTTTTTATCTAATTACATTTGAACTAGCTGCAATTTCCCATTTTTGGTTATTCTATCTACCTTTTGCTAGAAAAAATAAAAGGGCCGCATTGGCCCTTTCCTAAAATTATTTAAAGATAGATTGAATTTGGTTTTACCTATCTTATACGTTATTGCCTATACTAGAAGGCTTTGTCGAAATTATAATTCCTCTATTCTTTTTGCTTTATCATCAATCACTAAATCAAAATTTGGTTTGACTGCGCCTCCATTTGGACAATAGCCTGTGATTAAATCATTGAATTTACAACCCCATTTTGTTAACTGTTCTAAAGTTAAAGGCCTTAAATCTCTTTTTGAACTTTCTCCTCTTCCTGTCCAATAAGTGATATGCCAGCCCTCCTCATATAGTTTATTGATCTTGGCAATGTTTTCAAAATTAGGCTCTGCTAATTCATACACTCTTTTATCTGAGTAAAAACAAATTGTTTCGTCAATATCAATGAGCGCTTTTTTTGAACCGAATCTTTTTGACTCTATCATTGGAAATAAGTTATGTAGTTGTGAATATAAATAAATATTTTCTTGAGGTTTACAATTAACCCTTCAGAAATCAAAAGTAAAATTATTTTTTTACAATCTAGCTGTCACGATGGATCTATCTAAAAAAGCCTTAGTATCATAAAGGACTGCGCTTGCATCTTTTTTCAAAACAGCATAATCTAAGGCTCTAAAAAAATCATGTGCTACTGCTAATAAGATGACATCATATTGACCAAGAGCGGTCACTAGTTCAATTTTTTGTTTAGCTAAAACTTCCTCTGCATTCGCAAAAGGATCAAATGCATCTACCACTGCGCCTTTATTTTCTAAGTAATGTATGATCTCGAAAACTTTTGAATTTCTTATATCAGGGCAGTTTTCTTTAAACGTCACCCCTAAAACTAAAACACGCGCATTTTCAATTGACTTACCTGTCTGTTCTAATAATCGAATTAATTTATCACTTACAAATAAACTCATCTGATCGTTTACATTACGACCCGATAAAATCACTTGCGGGTGATAGCCCAATGTTTTTGATTTATGTGCCAAATAAAAAGGATCCACACCTATACAATGTCCGCCCACTAATCCTGGCTTAAAAGGTAAGAAATTCCATTTCGTACTTGCTGCAGTTAGGACCTCATGTGTATCAATACCCATACGATCAAAAATCAATGCCAATTCATTCACAAAAGAAATATTGATGTCTCTCTGTGCATTCTCAATTGATTTAGCCGCTTCCGCAACTTTAATGGATGGTGCCAAATACGTACCTGCTGTTATAATACTGGAATATAATTGATCTATATAAGATGCAACCGCTGGGGTTGAACCAGAGGTTATTTTTTTAATCTTTGTTAATGTATTGACTTTGTCTCCTGGATTAATTCTTTCTGGAGAATAGCCGCAATAAAAATCATGGTTGAATTTCAAACCTGATTTTTTTTCTAGCACTGGAACGCAATCTTCTTCTGTACATCCTGGATACACGGTGCTCTCGTAAATTACGATATCGCCTTTTTTTAACACAGTTGCTATCTGAGCTGTTGCTTGTAATAATGGCTTTAGATCGGGGGTCTTATCTGCATGCACTGGAGTTGGAACAGTGACGATATAGATGGTCGCTTTCGAAATCTCCGATAATGTAGTTGTAAAAAATAATTGAGGGTTTGACTTGAGCGCGTCCTCCGTAGCTTGAAGGGTTATATCATTTCCTTTAGTTAATGCATCCACCCTGGCATTATCTAAATCATAGCCAATCACTTGGTATTTTTTAGAAAATGCTAAGGCCAATGGTAAGCCCACATAGCCTAAACCGATAACGGCAATGATAGGAGGATTAGATGGCGTCAATTGTTGCATTTGTCGCCAAAGTTAATGGAGACCTTAATGATGTCCATATTTTTTTTCTCCAGCAGGTATCGCAATGCTTAACCTATTTTGTGGTGGAGGCAGTGGGCAAGTGGCAAATTCTGTAAAGGCACAAGGAGGATTATAGGCCCTATTAAAATCAATATAGGTATCGCCATTGGCATCGGGCTTATCTAATTCAATAAATCTACCTGAGCCATAGGTTGTTTTGCCTGATGTCGCATCTGCAAAAGTGATAAATAACCTCACCCCTCCTTCGTCTATTGCATCTAGCTTGTAAGTTTGCCCCTCTAGTTCAAAAACAAGCTGTCCGCCGTGCTTTTGTGCTGTATTTTGTCCTAATACATTCATGATCATTAATGGATTTTGGTCCTGAGGAATCACTTTGGCTTTGACACGCCATTTAGCATCTACAGGAAACCTTTCAATACCCTTGAATGACAATAATGTTTTTGCTTTAAGGTTTCTAAAACGAACGCCAATTTTATCTTCTCTTTTGATCACAACCCAAATAAAATCCTTCCATTGACAGGTGTACGCTCCTTCTTTTTCTGTTAGTAAATTTAGGGTACTCGAATTTTCAATGAGCACTCCTTCGCTATTTTTAATTATAATTTTTTCTGCTTTTGCATCCTTCCAATAGACTTTACCTGCTTCAAAAATAAAATCACCAAGATACGCTGGGAAAGCAGGGTTGGAATAAACTAGGTCGTTGTTTGTATTTGATCCAAAACGATTTACGCCCCCCTTTAACCAAAATAAACCTTCTAAATTCAGCCATCCATTGGGTTGCTTTAAAGCAGCTATTCTTTTACCATGCCAAGCTTCTGTTTCCGCAAGTAGTTGATTGGATTGAGCAATACTTAATAAGGTAATGCCAGTTAAAAATAAAGTACTTAAAAAGATTCGTTTCATTGTTAGATTGAATTTTTCGGAATCATCGATTTTTGTTCGTTTATGACACCGTATTAGGGTCTAAAATTAGACAATTTTATTTGTCTATCAAATTAGTAGAGAATATTTTTTATTCCCATTCACATTTGTTTGATTAAATTTACGTTGAATCATTTAACATTATGAAAAAGCTATTCTTATTTTTATTAGTTAGTGGAATTTTGATGGGATGTAAAAAAGACGTGTCTGATCCAGCACCTACGCCTCCAAAGACAACTACAAATCCAAATATTGCAGCCAATACTTGGATACACGAAGCAATGAGTTATTATTATTTATGGAATACTAATATGCCAAGCTTGGCTAGTTCAAATACAAGTGCTAAACCAACAGATTATTTTTATACCTTATTAAACGATTATGGTAAAACAGATCGTTTTTCGTGGATTGACGAAAGTTATACAAACCTGCAAAACCAACTGAATGGCGTAAACACCGTATTAGGAATTAAAAACAATGCATTTTATACTGATGATTCAAAAACAGCACTAGCTTTTGTATTAGCTTATGTTTTAAAAGGAAGTCCTGCAGATAAAGCAGGATTAAAAAGAGGGGATATCATTTTAAAAGTAGATGATCAAACCATTACCAATTCAAATTATACAAATATCTTATCGAATCAAACTTTAAAACTAGGTCTTGGTGATTTCGTCAATGGTGCGTTTGTAAGCAATGGTAGAAATGTGACCGTTACGAAAGTTGAATTACAAACCAATCCAATTTTAGCAGACACCATCATTGCTTGGTCTGGTAAAAAAGTAGGCTACTTGGCGTACAGTCAATTTTTAACAAGTTATGACGATAGTTTAAGAGCGATTTTTGGTCGATTTAAAGCAGCAGGTGTCAATGAACTAGTATTAGACTTTAGATACAATGGAGGAGGTTATGTGGTTTCTTCTGACTTAATTACCAATTTGACCGTAAAAGATGCAGCGGCAAAAGTGGGAAAATTAATGAATGTAAAAGTGTATAATAACACCTACTCTGCTTATCTGGAAAGAACTTCAGGTGCGAGCGCTTTTGAAACTTTATTTAAATATGAGCCAAATAATTTAGGAACATTAAATCGAGTTTTTGTACTTATTGCTGGCAACACTGCTTCTGCTAGTGAGTTAGTGATTAATAACTTAAAGCCATTTATGGATGTAATACTTATTGGAGAACATACCTATGGTAAAAACGTAGGTTCTTTTACATTGACCGATCCTAGTAAAAGATGGGATTTTGGTTTACAACCAATTACCTTCTTAACCAATAACGCCATTGGAGAATCCAATTATGGAACCGTGAACGGATTTCTTCCAAATTATACAATTGCAGATAATGTATTGCCTTATAAAACCTTAGGAAACCCATACGAAACATATTTAAATAAAGCTTTGAATATCATTAGTGGGGTTGCTTATCAAGCAAGTTCAACGGAAACAATTAAAAAATATACACGAACTTTGGCAAGTAAAGAATCTTTTTCTGATAACAAATGGTTAGATAGAAAAGAAATGTGGATGGACCCAAAATAATTTTTATGGATGCAAGCATACAAGTATTTGTCACTGGAGGTACTTTTGATAAAGAGTACAATGAATTAAACGGTAGTCTTTATTTTAAAGACACACACCTTCACGAAATGCTTGACCTTGGTCGAAGCAAACTGAATTTATCAATCGATTCATTGATGATGAAAGATAGTTTAGATTTTATTGATGAGGACCGAGCACGCATCTCGGACGCTTGTAATAAAACGAATACAGAACGTATATTGATTACACACGGTACAGATACCATGACCATTACTGCATTGTATTTACAAAAAACTTGCCCAAATAAAACTATTGTTCTTACTGGTGCAATGATCCCCTATAAATTTGGTAGTTCTGATGGTCTTTTTAATTTAGGAAGTGCCCTAGCATTCACACAAGTGTTACCACACGGTGTTTATATCGCCATGAATGGGAAATATTTTGAAGCAGATAAAGTCAGAAAAAACACAGAAAAAGGCGAGTTCGAAGCAATATAAATTGGCTAAATAAATCGCCTTATTGTCTATTTTAAGCTAGTACGGCATCCCAAAGCTTCGCGCGTATTTGCAAAGCCTCAATTGAAGCTGTTTCTGCCTCTTTCCATTTTGATGCATCGTCTCCACAAAGTTCTGATACCATTTCAAGTGCTAAATGGCTGTGATGACCTCCATCTACTTCGATATGTCTTTCGATATAATATTTAAAAATGGACACCTTCTCTGGTGTTTCTGCAACTAACTTTTCTAATAAACGCGTAAACATATCTGGAATTAAGTCCTCTCTTCCAAATGTAAATACTGCGGCTTGTACATGCGCAGGTGCATGGTTCACTATCTTAAATGTAAAGTTTAAAAAGTCTTTAATTGAACTAGCGCAATCTATTTCTGAAATTGCTTGTTCAATTGGCTTGCCAGATTGAATTCCTTGAATTAATTTTTCAATTGCCTGTGTTGAAGCACCCATTTGATGCATGGCTTGCTGGTACAATTCAAAATGACTAATTCGATTGTCAAACTCGTCCACATCCGATTCTTCGCCCAGTACAATTTCATTGATTAAATACCTTGTATTGGCAGAACCAACAGGCACCCATGGGGTTTGAACACAGGTTAATTTTTGTTGTAGGGATTTTAATAAACTCATGAAATCCCAGACAGCAAATACATGTACTTGGGCAAACTTTTGCAATTCAGTTAATGTCTGAATTTGATGGTAAACCGGATGTGCTAATAAGCGCTTCCTACTTGGTTCTATTGCTATTTTTAATTGCTGAATGGCTGGATTCATCGTTTAATTTTAAGAGCGCAAAGTTAACTAAATAACAACTTATTTTAAACGCTGTTTAATCAATAATTGTTTAGTACCTTAATGTTTAAACTAATCATAAAACAGTTGCTAGGTTTTTAAATGGGCCGCGCTTTACTATCTATCAATTTGCCAAATCATATTTATGTTAAAAACATTTACTAGTCTTATTTTAATCTTACTTATGAGTTCATTATTCGCACAAAAAACAAAAATCATTGCCCATCGTGGTGCTTGGAAGGAATTTAATTTACCTGAAAATTCTATTGCATCTTTGGAGAAAGCGATTGAGTTAAATTGTGATGGTGCAGAGTTTGATGTGAGAATGACCTTGGATGGGATTTTGGTTGTGAATCACGACCCAACTTATTACGGGGACACCATTCAAACAAATACTTATGCTTATTTAAATAGAAACAAGTTGTCTAATGGCGAAGATTTGCCTTTACTAGAAAAATATTATAAAAAAGGAATACTCAATAATACACATACAAAATTGATTTGTGAAATCAAAGCGGCTATCAATGATAAAGGCATAGATCGTCTTGCAACAATGAGTAGTTTAGAATTAGCTAAGAGATTAGGTATCGAAGATCAGATTGTATACATCAGTTTCAGTGCCGATATCTTAGATTGGATTAAAGCAAAACAGCCTGCAGCGACCACTTTATACCTTGAAGCAGATTTAGATATCAGTCAAATTATACAGCATCAATTTGAGGGTATCAATTTTCATTATAGTAATTTTAAAACAAATAAAACCCTTGCAGCTGCCGCAATAAAAGCTGGGTTGAAAACGGGTTCTTGGACTGTAAACGAAATCGCAGATTTAGACCTACTCCAACAACAAGGAGTAGAATGGATTACAACAAATCAACCGCAACAATTTCAAAAATATTTAAAGGGACTTAAGCAATAGTATTATTGGAATAGAAATATTGTAATAATATGATTGGAATAGTATTATTGAAAAGCGTTGATTGATTTATTTATACCTGGTATCAATGATGTATTGAATCTTCCAGCCTTCTTTAAATTTCACTAACTGAAAACTATTTACGCCTCTATGTGAATAGTTGCCTTTGTAATAAAATGTATAGGGTGTCCATACTGTGGCCATCAAAGGGTCAATTTGAATGGCTCCAAATTCAATTCTTTCATCCAGTGCATTCGGTGTTTGCTTTCCAATACTTTGAATAAAATCATGCACAGACTGGTTATTCACCACGGTACCCTCTGGCTTATTTACAATAGTTTGAAATATGACCTTTTCGGAGAAGCAGGTTTTTAATAAAGTGGTGTCCGCTTGCTTCATTGCTTGAAACATATTCAATACCACTTGTTTAACGGCAGTCTGCGTAGTAGCTGAATCCGCGAGGGTTGTAAATGTTGTGTTTTTAGATTGAGCAAAGCTTGAATACTGCCCTAAAATGAATATGAAAGCAAGAAGGCATAATTTTTTCATCATTGGTTAGTTAAAGGACTTGAATTAATTCGAAATTTTAATATTTGAATTCTATTTTGTAAATTGATTGTGAATTTAATGAAACTATTTTATTTACCACTACTAAAAATCGGACAAAATGAAAACAACTAAAATAATTTATTGGGTAACCACTAGCATTATTTGTTTATTCGCTTCTACGGCAATTTTTATGAATTCAGAGATGGCCATAGAAGGTACTAAACATGTCGGCATTCCTCGTTGGCTTGGACTTGAAATAAGCATCGGGCAATTGATTGGACTTGTGTTATTAATTGTTCCAGCAGTGCCTGCGCGCATAAAAGAATGGGCCTATGTAGGATTTGGAATTTTATATATCTCCGCAGTAGTAGCACATGTTGCTATTAACGACCCATTAGGTAATACAATTATGGCGATGGTATTTTTTGGATTGTTACTTGTTTCATATACAAGCTTTCACAAATTACAAAAAGCAAAAAAATACCAGTACTAGCTAGTTTTATACTCGAGCTTTTTCATAAAGAAGGCACGCCAAATGGCGTGCCTTCTTTATGCTTTTAAATCTTTTGATCCATTCCTTGTGAAATTCACCAGCCGTTCCTGGTGAATGAACTATTGCTTAGGCAAAGCCGATAAGACTAATTTTAAAAACCCGTCGATAGATTTATCGTCCATCCATTTAATAACGGCTACTAGGTCGTTTTCGGTATCTACATAAATCGCATTCGTGCCATTGCCAATATGCGTAAATGCAGCTGCGGGTGCAGATGGGTACATCTTACGATCTGTGTTCAAAAAATAATTCATAAAGCCGTAACCTGTTTGCACAGTAGTTGGCGTAGTAGACTTTTTAATCCATCCTTCCGAAATAATTTGCTTGCCATTCCAATTACCTTTTCTTAAAGTAAGCAAACCATATCTAGCCATATCATAAGCATTCATAAATAAGCCACCCCCAAAATGCCCGCCACCACTCACAGATTGGATCATCTTGCCGTCCAATACAATCCAGGCATTTTTATATCCAGTCCATGCCCAAGTATTACTGGCGCCGATAGGTTGCATGACTTGTTCTCTCAATACTTCAGGCAAAGGCTTTCTCCAAACAGTGGTAGCAGCTAATGCTAATGCATTCACCCTTGTGTCATTGTATTTATAAACAGTGCCTGGTTCAAATCGTTTTCTTGTAGTCCACTCCTCTTGTTTGTCTGAAGGACGATCTGCCCAATCTGGCTTGCCCCATAAAACACCTTCCCAATCACTCGTTTGTCTTAATAAATGTTCCCAATTAATTTTTCGATTGTGTTCTGTGTCAAATGGATAAATAAATGAAGATTTTGAAAGAGGGTTTTGTTCGATCGTATTACCCTCGTTCAATAATTCAATAGGTGGTAAATAGGGGTTTACTTTGTCTTCTATTGAATGAATTAATCCTTTGTCTACTGCCAATCCCACCACCGTTGATAACATACTTTTAGTAACACTATTCACCATTTCAACTGCAGTTGGATTACCCCATTCTGCAATAATATAACCCTTGTATACAATCACCCCTGATGCAGGACCTCTATTTGCCATTGGACCAACTGGATCCGAAAAGGGTTCTTTCCCAAACTGCATCGCTTGTGAAAGCAATAAATTTTTTGGGTATTTAGTTTCATGACCTACCGCGTATTCAATCGCTTGACCGATTATACTACTATCAATACGAAAACTACTTGGGGCTTTTTTTTCCCAATTTCCTGGAGCAGGAAAATAGGTTTTGACCTGCGCATTCACTGCAAAACAAATAGTCAATAATAAAACTGTTATAGATTGCTTCATAAGTATTTGTTGAGGACTTTATTTTTTATGCGTACTTATTGCTTAATATGTACTTATTATAATGTGGCAAATTATTATTTTAGTTTTGTTGTATCTACTCTACTTGGTGTGTCTTTTCCTGCAACAATTGATTGAGCACTAAGCGCTATTGCTTTTATAATTTCATTCATATTGTCTAAATCTAGTGTTTCAATTTGATCTGACGCTTTGTGGTAATTTGGCTCAGAGTCCATTTTTGAAGTAGAAATTGTATGTGCAGCAACACCTAGTCTAGCAAGGGTTGCATTGTCTGATCGGTAAAATAAATTCTGTTCTGTATAAGGGTCTGGATAAAATTTAAAGTCAGAGCCATCTAAGTTTTTTTGTAGTATAGCACCCATATTTGTTTTATCAAATCCAGTAATATACGCGCTGTTCTTGCCCCATTTGCTCTCTGTTCCAATCATCTCGATATTAAACATAGCGACTACTTTGGATGGGTCTAGTTGCTTTGAAAAATAACTTGCGCCATAGCCACCTACTTCCTCTGCAGTAAATGCAGCAAATAAAATTGTTCTTGCATTGTTATTTAATGCCTTGTAATATTTTGACAACATGATCATTGCAGTTGTACCCGCAGCATCGTCATTCGCACCATTGTAAATAGAATCTCCATTCACCATATTTCTAGTATTGATGCCTAAATGATCATAATGTCCAGAGAATATGACATATTCATTTGGTAAGGTTTTTCCAGGAATCATCGCTACCACATTTGACAACGCCATTTTTTCAATTTGATGACTTGCCTTAACCGAATAGCTGGTTGGATTAGAATTGGTTAGAATAAAGACAGCGGTGTTTTGATTAGCAGCCAAATTATTTTTTAAACGCATCAATCTGTTAAAATTCTGTGCGTGTGCCTCATCCACCAATACAATGGTTTTTTGATTTGCGCTAATTACATTTCCTGCAGCTTGGCTTAAATTATCTGTTGCTGAAATTCTGATAAGGCTATAGCCCGTCATTTCGTCGATGGACAAATCAGGTTCAACTGTTACAACAATGACTTGCTTGTTATCTATTGGCAATCCGTTTAAACTTACATTCAAACTAATGAACCTTGGTCTAATGATAGAAAAGCTTTGTAAATAATTATTATCTCCTTTCATTGATTTAAGGCCTGCAGACTCGAATTCTTTAGCAATAAATGCAGCCGCTTTGTCAATCCCAGGACTAAAGGTTCTTCGTCCCTCCATTTCGTCCGAAGCCAATATACGCTCGATTCTTTCTGTTTCAACTTTTGTAATCACTTTGTTTATCAACTGACTAAAACCTAAACACGGCATTAGCAATACAATACATATTAATTTTATTATTCTCATATTATTCATTTTAGAATTGCTTTAAAGATAATTTCATTTTGAATGTAAATGAAAAAAATCGTCACGGATAGGATATATGGTAATTTTAAACTTTTGAATATTTTTTTTGTCTAAATTGCTACAAATAACTTGCATGCCGCAAAGCCCCCTTTCAAGTAGATTAGGCCTAGAACCGTTTCAAGGACCTTGGACAAAGCAAACAACGACTCATTTATTGAATAGAGTGCTATTTGGGGCAAAGCATTCCGAGATTCAATCCTTTTTAGCAAAGGGCTTAGTTGCCTCCGTTACAGAATTATTGAATCCAGTCGCTCCTTTTCCAGCACCTCCTCTTAATGAATACAATACAGCTACCGTTATTGATCCAGCTGTTCCAATTGGAAGCACTTGGGTCAATAATCCAACTAATGATGGAACAATCAATAGCTTAAGAAGGAATAGTTATAAAAAATGGCTTACTGGTGTCATGATCCATCAAGACCTAAGTATCAGAGAAAAAATGACCCTCTTTTGGGCCAATCATTTTGGAACTGAGGCAGATACAATTTCAAATGCAAATTATGTTTACCAGCATCATGATACAATAAGAAAAAATGCACTCGGCAATTTTAAAACAATGGTGAAAGCCATTACAATTGACCCTGGCATGCTAAGGTATCTAAATGGGTACCTTAATACCGCATCTGCACCTGACGAAAACTATGGCAGAGAATTACAAGAGCTGTTTACAGTGGGGAAAGACAATGCGATTCAATATTCAGAGTCTGACGTAAAAGCCGCAGCAAGGGTCTTAACCGGATGGCGCATCAATGCTAGCTATACAAGTTACTTTGATGCAACAAGGCATGACACTGGCAATAAGCAATTTTCTAGTTACTATAATAATAGAGTCATAACTGGTAAAACGGGACAAGCAGGTGCAACCGAAACAGATGAACTTATAGACATGCTTTTTGAAAAAGAGGATATGGCTAAATACATCTGTCGTAGAATTTATAGGTGGTTTGTTTATTATTATATTGATGAAACTGTTGAAAAAAATATCATCACCCCATTGGCTGTTATTTTTAAAAACAACAACTTCGAAATCAAGCCTGTACTATCAGCACTTTTAAATAGTGCGCACTTTTATGACCCAATTTATATTGGATGTCAAATAAAAAGTCCTTTCGATCATGTTCTAGGAACATTAAGAAAAACAAATGTCGTTTTCCCTAATGCAATAACAGATTACGCAGATGCGTATGTACATTTTAACAATATGGTGAGTCAATTAATTAGTTTTGGACAGAACCCTGTTGATCCACCTAATGTGGCTGGATGGCCTGCCTATTATCAGTCTCCAGAATTTTATGAATTGTGGATCAATGCAGACACTTTGCCTAAAAGAAATAAATTCACCGATTTAATGATTGAAACCGGGTATACTAGAAATGGAAGAAGGGTCATTATAGATACGATCTCTTTTGCTAAATCTATTTCAAGTAATCCGGCCGATCCTAATCAACTAATTCAAGATGTATTTGATTTATTAATTTCTACAGAAATTGATCAAGCCACAAAAGATAATTTAAAGAAGCAAATATTATTAAGTGGTCAAACATCTGATTACTACTGGACCGACGCGTGGAATAATTATAAGAACAACCAGACCACCATCAATTTCAATCTTGTAAATAATAGATTGAAAGCTTTGATAAAATATATTATGAACCTGCCCGACTATCAATTAAGTTAAATGAAAAGAAGCACTTTTTTACGCAATAGTCTTGCAGTACTAACTCCAACAGTAATCAGCGGCAACCCAATTCATGTGCTTAATAGTCATAGCATGGTTGAGCCTGAAGTTTTAGCAAAAGTAAATAACGACAGGGTACTTGTTATTATCCAATTAAATGGGGGTAATGATGGATTAAATACAGTGCTGCCTATTAGTCAATACAGCCAATATTTTAATGCAAGATCAAATATTGCTATTCCTGAAAAAAAGATACTTCCTTTAGCAGGCAATATTGCCACAGGTTTACATCCTGCCATGACGGCGATGCAAAGACTATTTAATGAAGGACAACTTGATATTGTTCAAGCAGTTGGCTACCCACAACCCAATTTTTCGCACTTTAGAGCCACAGATATTTGGATGAGTGGTTCTGATAGTAATGAATATTTAAATACTGGCTGGGCCGGCAGATTCCTTGATACAAATTATCCAGGCTATCCGGATAATTATCCTAACGATATAGACACCGATCCATTGGCTATTCAAATTGGATCTATTACTTCTTTGACATGCCAAGGTCCAATGGTGAATATGGGTATGAGTATTTCTGATCCTAATTCTTTTTATAATTTATTTGATGCAACCGAACAAGCAGTTCCAAATACCAATGCAGGTTATGAATTAAGTTTTATTAGAAGAATCTCAAAGCAAACCAATAAATATGCAAGTAGAATAAAAGCCGCATCCGACGCAGTTACACAACAAGGCATCTATCCAAACACAAGTCTTGCAAATCAATTAAAAATTGTTTCAAGATTAATAAAGGGTGGATTGAAAACAAAAATCTACTTAGTCAATTATGGCGGTTTTGATACGCATGCTAGTCAAGCCGTTGCAACGGATACAACAACTGGAACACATGCAAATTTATTAGGGGCTATATCAGAAGCAATTGGGGCATTTCAGAATGATATTAAAAACCAAGAAATAGAAGATAGGGTAATTGGAATGACTTACTCTGAATTTGGAAGAAGAATAAAATCCAATGCGAGTGGTGGAACCGATCACGGTGCTGCTGCACCTTTATTTTTATTTGGAAAAAATGTGAGAGGCGGCGTATTCGGTGAAAACCCAACTATTCCAACTACCGTCTCAGTAAGTGACAATGTGCCTTACCAGCATGACTTTAGAACCATTTATAATTCCATCTTAAAACATTGGTTCTGTGTCAAGGAAACCGATAATATGCAAATAATGTTGAAGCAGTTTCCAAGCTTAAACTTAATCAATGCGAGCGCTTGTGCTGTTGAAATGGCGAATCCGGTTTTTGAAAAAAATGCCATGATTGTAGCTTATCCAAATCCATTTGCACAACAATCTAGAATAGAATTTAAAACCGAAGGGGGGCATACACTTGTTCAACTGTTGGATTCAACAGGTACGGTTATCAAATTGCTTGTAGATGCCAATTATAGTTATGCTGGCATGAACAGCGTTACAGTGCATGGCGCAGACCTTTTAGCTGGTGTTTATTATATCAGGATTCAAAATGGCGTTCATCAATATGTAAAGACCCTCCTTAAATTATAGTCTTCTATTAATTTGCGGATTATTAATTTAGCTACAATATTTAAGCAAATAACCTTTGGGTTTTAAACCTTTTGAATTGTTATTGGTCTAACTTCAATAAGCATGACCGATCAAGCACTTATCATACAATTTCAAGCTGGCGAATCGAAAGAAGACGCATTTACCCAGTTGTTAAAAAGACATAGGGAACCCGTGTTTTTTCAGATCAAAAAAATGGTCATGGACCATGCAGATGCCGATGACATTGCTCAAGCAGTATGGATCAAGGTTTGGCATAAATTAGATGGCTTTAAGCAAGAAAGTGCATTTAGTACTTGGCTATTCAGGGTAGCATACAATGAAACATTGAATTTTATAGCTCAAAAAAAGCGGATTCAGGGACAAACGATGCAAACCGGACTAGCGCTTGAAATTGAACCGGCTTCCAATGCTGAATCATTAAAAGAAAGTCAAATCCAAATAAAACTAGAACGTGCCATTGCAGAATTGCCTGAAAAGCAACGCTTTGTGTTCATGTTAAGGTATTTCGAAGCCTTGGATTATGAAAAAATTGCATCTATTACAGGTACAACAGTCGGTGGGGCGAAAGCCAATTACCACCAAGCGGTTAAAAAAATGACAGCATTCATACAATTAGATTAAACCAATGATCTTTAAAGAGGTCTAAATCACAGCATGGAAAACGAAATCATTTCAAAAGAATTAGAAGCTGCATTAAAAAGCTTTGAAGCAAAAAATAATCAAGTGCCAGATGGTTACTTCGATGAATTTGAGTTGAATCTCCTGCGCAAAATTCAAGCTGAAAAGAACGCACCTAAGCAAGCGAAAATTTTATCGATTTTTTCTGCACAAAAAAAATACCTGATTGCAGCAAGTTTAATCTTAGTGGTTGCTACAGGCTATCTATTTTATGTCAATGGCGTCAACAAAGGAATTCCTCAAGGCGAAATAGTACAAATTGAAGCATTACCCGATGAAGCAATTGAAGCTTATTTAAATGACAATGAAGTAGTAGCTGAGGTAGATTGGAATGATGCCATTGAAGTAGTTGCTACTGAAGTAGATTTAAATAATTAATTTATTTCGATTTGTGGTGCTTATAAATAATTTCGAATTAAACTTTTTCTTAAATAAAATGTCTAATGATTAAATAATAATTTTATGAAAAAAATACTTTTTCTTTTTGCGTTTACGCTATCTATTCTTTTAGCAAATGCACAACATAGACCAATGCATCGAAAAGGAACAATGCCTCCTCCTCCATCTCCTATGGAGCGTATGACTAAAGAACAAAGAGCGCAACTTGAATCTTTTAAAATACAATTCATCACAAAAAAATTAGATCTAACACCAGAAGAAGCTGAAAAATTTTGGCCAGTGTACAATGAACAAAGAGATGCTAGTAAAAAATTGATGCTGGAGAAAAAGGATGATGAAATTGAATTTCAAGAAGCTATGTTGGTAATTAGAAAGAAATATAAAAAAGATTTAATGCCAATCTTGAAATCAGAGGAGCGCGTAAACCTTGCTTTAAAAGTAGATAGAGAATTACTAAATAAAATGCGCAACGAAATGATGCGCAGAAAGAGACCACCAATGCAATAAGTTGAATCGGGTTTGAATAAGTTAAGCACTAGCCGGGGGGCTAGTGCTTTTTAATTTTATAGTAACTAAGTGTTTTATAAATGATATTACTTGATTAATTCTAAATGGTATTCTTGTATCAATGCAGGATTTTCTGGACTCAATGTAAAGCTTAGTTTTAGGTTTTGATTTGCGCCTTCAATGATACAATACCCTCTTAACTGATTTTCGGCAATCATTTTCCCAACAGATTTAATTGCACCTGCCCTTTCAAATAATTGCTTCGCTTCTGACTTTAATTCATCGATTAAATAGTCGTCAAAAAAGTTCTCTGCAAAGATTGAAGGCGGGTTATCCCAAGTGGGTAGTAATTTAACCAACTCCGATTGGCGTTTTGCAAGTATTGGAGAAACGGCAACCAATCTTGGTTTTAATTTCGCAAGATTGACCAATGTATCTAATATAATTACATTCATTGTAGAAGTTGGTGCGTAGGTATGATTAGCGAAAAAGACAACTCCTATTCCATATTCAGGCATGAAACGCCAATTACTTCCAAAGCCAGGCAGGCCTCCACTATGACCAATACTCGTTTTTCCTTCGGCGTCATGCATCCAATTTAATCCATAACTATAGCTGGTTGTGGTTGCTAATCTTTTTCCCGAAGGAAATTGATAGGATGGATTTAAACCGATGAATGTATATGGTTGGTGCATTTCTCTGACCGTACTTCTTTTTATAACTTTATTTTCTGCTTCGTTTCTTTCAGGCCAAGCTGCTTGATGTAATGCAACATATTTTGCAAAATCGTCAATCGATGTAATCATACCGCCCATTGCACCATAAATTCCATCCTTTAATAAAGGAACATTGACCCAATTACCTTTGATTGTTCTGTAACCATTTGCTAAATGCTTTTTCGGGATTGTCGTATACTCATATGTTGTATGTTGCATTCCTAATGGATCTAAAATGGATTGTTTAACATAGGCGTCATAGGTTAAACCAGATGCTTTATGGATGATATATCCCAGCATGGCAAATCCAAGGTTACTGTACTCATAATGCGTAGCTGGTGTATTTGAAAAAGACAATTTATTTTTGATAAGTGCAATTAGATCTGCTTCAGAATCGGATAATTGTCTGTCCCCCCATGGATTGTCTTCTGGAAAACCTGCCTGATGTGCCATTAAATGTTGAATGGTGATTTGGCCACCATCTTTTGTTAATACTTGGTCCTTCATTTCAGGAATATATTGCGCTACAGGATCATCTAATTTTAACTTACCGGCGTCTCTTAATTGAAGGATCGCCATCGTAGTAAAGCTTTTAGACATGGAAGCAATTCGAAACATGGTCTCGAAATTTGCAGGAATTTTTTCCTCAATATTCGCCCAACCGCCTGTGTTCTTATATAAAACTTTGCCGTCTAAAACGATCGCAAAAGCGTATCCTGGAAGATGGTGTTTTATAGCATAAGCCTTATATAAACTGTCTACTAAAGGCATGGCTGCTTGAAGCTTTTGCTTTCTATTTTCATCTGCAAAATAGGCAGGTTGAAAATTTTCTGCGTTTTGTGCTTTTATTGGATTACCCGCAATTGTAAGTAAGAGATAGCTTATAAAAAGGATTTTTTTCATAGGGTTGTATTCATCACAATTTAAGTTTTAATTCAAAAAAAAGAGCTAATTTTCTACACTTAAATATTTAGCTATGCGTAAACAATTTTTTCTAGTATTATTTGCCTTGCCGCTTTTCCTTTTTGGTCAACAGAAGGCGAACTATGATCTAGCTGCAAGATTTTCTCCAAAGAAATTGGATAAAATGATTTTCTCTTTGTCAGTAGACCCACACTGGCTTAAGCAATCCAATAAATTTTGGTATGTCTATGAGACAAGTGAAGGAAAACAATGGATGATTGTAGATCCAACAAAAAATGAGAAAAAACAAATGTTTGATAAAGAGCAACTAGCTGCTGCGCTGACAAAGATTGTGAAAGATCCCTTTGATGCACAGCATCTGCCAATTGATTCTTTGAAATTTATTAAAGATGAAAATTGGATTCAGTTTGAAATCAAAAGCTCCATTGATATAGATAAGCCAGGTGCAAAAAAAGATGCGAAAGCAGAAAAAATCAAAAAGGTATTTTATTTCGAATACAATTTATTGACGGCTCAACTCAATGAATTAGTTGGATTCAAAAAGCCAAAAAGAAAACCAAGCTGGGCAAATATTGCACCAGATCAATCTAAAGTTGTTTTCGGAAGAAACTACAACCTTTACTACATGGACAAGGCGAACTATGAAAAAGCATTGATCAATGAAGAAGATAGTACGATTGTAGAAACTGCAATTACAAAAGATGGTATTCAAAATTTTAGCTGGCATAGCGAAGGTGGTGCTGGCGGTGGTGGAGAAACAAACGTTGATGTTGAAAAAAATAAAAATAAAAGAAAGCCTGTCTTTGGCTACTGGAGTGAAAATAGCAAACAGCTTGCTATTGTTAAAGTAGATAATAGAAAAGTGAAAGATTTATGGGTAATCAACAGTATTGCTGATCCTAGACCAACACTTGAAACTTACAAATACTGGATGCCGGGCGAAAAAGAAGCACCAGTAGATCATTTAATGTTGGTAGATATGACCAACTATACTAACAAAGAAATCAATGTATCTCAATACAAGGATCAAGACATTGCATTGTGGAATAAGTCTGCTGCTGTGAATTCGAGAGACGATGAGTTTAAACCAATGATTTGGTTAGGAACCAACGAGCAATTATACCTTGCTAGAACAAGTCGTGATTTGAAAAAAATTGACCAATGTATTGTGAATACAACTACAGGCGAAGTAAAAGTATTAGTTGCCGAAGAAATGAACACTTCAATTGAAATCAAAAAGCCTGAATTAATTAAAAACGGTGCTGAATTAATTGAATGGAGTGAGCGTGATGGATGGGCACATTTATATTTATATGATGGGCAAGGCAAATTAAAAAATCAAATTACTCAAGGTGCATGGCATGTGGAAGAAGTAATTGGAGTAGATGAAGCAAAAAGAGTGGTTTACTTTACAGCAAATGGTAAAGAGTCCTTAGCAGGTGGTGGCAAAGAAGATCCTTATTATATGCATTTGTATAGAATCAATTTAGATGGTTCTGGTTTACAATTATTAAATGCAGGAAATTTTGACCATAGCATTAGCTTAAATGACAACAATACCTATTTTGTGAATAATGCTTCTAGAGTAAATACAACTCCAGTTTCAAGTTTACATAGTGCAAATGGCAGAAAAATTATGGACTTAGAAACTGCTGATTTAAAAAGTTTATTTGCAACTGGTTATAAATTTCCAGAAACATTTAGGGTGAAAGCAGATGATGGCATTACTGATTTATATGGCGTAATGTATAAACCTTATGATTTTGATAGCACTAAGAAATATCCTATCATAGAATATGTATACCCAGGTCCTCAAACTGAATCAGTAAATAAAACATTCAGTAAAGGGATGGATCGTATCGATCGCTTAGCTCAATTAGGCTTTGTGGTGGTAACAATGGGTAACAGAGGCGGCCACCCTGCAAGAAGCAAGTGGTACCATAATTATGGTTATGGCAATTTAAGAGACTATGGCTTAGCGGATAAAAAAGCTACGATTGAGCAATTAGCGGATAGATTTAGTTTCATTGATCGCAATAAAGTAGGTATCCATGGACATAGTGGTGGTGGATTCATGAGCACAGCTGCCATGTTGGTTTACCCAGACATCTTTAAAGTAGCAGTGAGTAATGCAGGTAACCATGACAACAGTGTTTACAATAGATGGTGGAGTGAAAAACACCATGGCGTGAAAGAAAATATTTCTGACAAAGGAGATACCACTTTCAGTTATATGATTGATAAAAATCCTGATTTAGCTAAAAACTTAAAAGGAAAACTATTATTAATCCATGGTGAAATAGATAACAATGTTCACCCAGCAAATACTTTAAGAGTTGTCAATGCACTAATCAAATCTAATAAGCGTTTTGACATGTTGATTCTTCCGACTCAAAGACATGGCTTTGGAGACATGAATGAATATTGGTTCTGGAGAACGGCAGATTATTTCTCTAAGTATTTATTGGGAGACAATACAGAACGCCCTGTAGATATAGATGAGCTAAATAGAGATATAGAACGTAAAAAATAATACTTCTATTTAAAACTACTTGCAAAAACGCTCCGAAATTTCGGAGCGTTTTTTATTTCAAATATTTTTCGCATTTTTTCCAATAGCCAAAGAAGCTTGGGAAATAACCTGACACTTCTGGGAACAACCAATCTCTTTGTTCTTGAATACCTTGGTAATGTTGCGTCGTAGGATGTTCCTTAAAATACAGTTCAGTAATAGAACTACTATTTACTTTGTTTTTTTCAGCTTGGATGAATTCAATCAATGCATCGAAGCTTCCTATAAAAATTTGAAGGTGATGAATGTTTGATTTTGCTAAGTCTACCACAAATTGTACTACTTTTTCTGTAACTGGAAATTGCTCAAAGTGATCGGGCTCTAATATTAAGATTCTATTCGCCTCCTCCTGATTATGCCACAGCGGATCTAGATTAAAACTATTGTAAATGCAAAATGGATTGTTAAAATTAATTTTATTTAAATCAATAAGCGCTGTGGCGTTTTTGATTTTTATGTTTTGTAAAATCTCTGTCGAATTCAGTTCATGTTTTTGATCCAAAGGGTTTGGCCATGTTGTTTTGAAGCTATAATCAAGTTCGCCTTTTGCATTAAAAATAGCGCTATATAAATTTTCATATGCAGTATCTAAAAATGTACCCCATTGCTTTGTGTTGGTGTACTTATTGATATTTTCCTGATTAGCCACATACTGCTTGCTACTAAAGGTACCAGCTACCCATTGCCAACTTAAAAAATTAGCTGCAGGATCATGGTCCAATAAATGTGCGTACATCCATTTTGCGCCCGGCAGCCATGCTGCTTTAAAAATATTTGAATGCAACATGGATACATACATGCGTTCATGGTTATGCATGTATCCTTTGTCATATAAATTATTGATTGCCTTGTCAATGGCAATGATGCCTGTACTTGCTTCTTTAAGAGGAATGGGCAAATCATATAATAGCACATTCGATTGCGAGGATTTTAAGTCTTGTAAAATTTGGCTCCCTTTTGCTTGCCAAACTCTTTGAAAATATTCCCGCCATGCCATCTGCTGCATGAATCCTATCCATTCTTGCTTCGTGTATTTTGCTTTCAATAGCTCCATTACAATAATAGGGCTTAAAAAGCCCCTCGATATATATGGCGACCATGTTGTCACTGCACCATTGGTGTAGTTTCTCGTTGCGTTATATTTTCCAGGGTGGTAGGCTTTAACCTCGTCTAAAAGGGCAGTATAGGTCATGTTCATTGATGTGAATTAATCGTGTTATTTATTGAACAATTTTGGCTGACAAATGTTTAAAATAGATGCAAGTTCAGCTCGTTTTTCCGCATCAATTATTTGACCAGACCGAATTAGGGGAAGGAGGTGGTGATTTTTACATCATTGAGTCTGACCTGTTTTTTCTTCAGTACCAGTTTCACCAACAAAAACTTCTATTTCATAGAGCGTCTATGAAATATTATACCGATCAACTTATTCAAAAGGGATACCAATGTCATTATATTGATGCCCATGATCCGCATTCCAATATTGCCGTTTTGTTTAAAATGCTACAATCTAAAGGCATTCAAAAAATTAGTTTGTATGATCCTTGTGATAACTGGTTAGATCGACAATTAAAAAAAGCGGCAAAAGCTCAGGGCATAGAAATCATATACCTTCATAGTCCAAATTTTTTAAACAACCTGCACGAAGATGTTCAACTGCTTGGAAATAAGAAAACCTACTTCCAAACTAGTTTTTATACCGAGCAGAGAAAACAAAGAAAAATTTTAATTGAACAAGATGGAAGCCCTATTGGAGGGCAATGGAGTTTTGACGCGGAAAACAGAAAAAAAATTCCAAAAAATACCCCTATTCCTCCTATTCATTTTTTTGGCTCCAATAACTATATAGAGGAAGCAACACAATATGTGAAATCTTCCTTCAAAAAGAATCCGGGAAAATCGGAGGCGCCATTTAAAACTGCCGAAAAGGAATTATACTATCCTGTCACACATGCAGATGCAAAAAAAGCAATGGATTTATTTATTGCAGAAAAGCTTGATTTATTCGGGATCTACGAGGATGCAATGGTGGTAGCTGAAAAAACTTTATTTCATAGTGTACTAAGTCCATTGATCAACGTAGGTTTAATTCAACCGACTGACTTTTTAAAGGCGCTATTAAAAGCGTATGAAAAAGGGAAAGCACCCATCAATAGTATCGAAGGTATTGTAAGGCAAATAACAGGCTGGAGAGAATTTGTACAATTGACGTATCGGAAAATTGGAAGTCAGCAAAGGACTAAAAATTTCTGGGGCTTTAGTAGAAAAATGCCCGCTTCTTTTTATACAGGCACTACTGGTATTGCACCAATAGACACCAGCATTAAAAAATTACTTGAGTCGGGTTATAACCACCATATTGAAAGACTAATGGTCTTAGGTAATTTCATGTTGCTCTGTGAAATACATCCCGATGAAGTGTACCAATGGTTTATGGAAATGTATATTGATGCCTATGATTGGGTGATGGTACCGAATGTTTATGGTATGTCTCAATTTGCTGATGGCGGAATGATTACGACGAAGCCTTATATCTGTGGGTCTAATTATTTAATGAAGATGGGAGATTTCCCTAAAGGAGATTGGCAAGTAATTTGGGATGGTTTATTCTGGCGGTTCTTATCCAAACAACGAACTGTTTTTGCTAAGAATCCAAGGTGGGCCATGTTATTAAGTACTTGGGATAAAATGCCAGAAGATAAAAGAGCTGCACATTTGAGCCATGCAGAAAAATTTTTAACAGCATTAAAGTAAAAGAAATCGTAAAATGGAAAAAATAGCCATGATCCAACCAAGACCGGCAGCACCTATTTTAAGATCAGAATGGGAAGAGAAAGATAGAGACCGCATTATTGAAATGGCCTGGGAGGATCGAACGCCATTTGAAGCAATTGAATTTCAATTTGGATTAAGCGAAAAAGAAGTGATTGAATTTATGCGTGCTAATTCAAAGCCATCGAGTTTTAGAATGTGGCGTAAACGTATGGCTTCTAGAAAAACAAAGCATGCAGTTTTGAGAAGCACCGATGTAATTAGGTTTAAATGCAGTAGACAAAAAACGAGTGGTAATAAGATATCAAAAAGATAGCGCGACGAATTCGTCGCGCTATCTTTTTATTTTGTGTTTTTTACACCCCTCGCTACAATATTGAACTTCGTCCCAACACCTTTCCCACTTTTTTCTCCAACTAAATGGACGACCGCAGGTTTTGCAAATCTTTTCGGGAAGATCTTGTTTTTTAACACCTTTCATATTACCATAACAAAATCAAGCCATAATTGTTGAGCAATTAGCTCACTAGAGGTTGTTGTTCTTTTACCCATTCATTGATGCCGCCACTATAATTAGCGATATTTGTATACCCTTCTTTCATCAATAAAGAATAGCCAATTGCAGCTCTATCGCCACCTTGACAATGTAAAATGACTGGCTTGTCTTTTGGAACTTTATCTAAGTTTTGTAATAAGGTTCCTACAAAGACATTCTTTGCGCCAGCAATATGACCGCTGTTAAACTCAGCCACCCCTCTAATATCTATTATTTCTGCATTGGTATTTGCTTTAACAGCATCAATGGTTATCATATTTGATTTAGATAAAGCTCCAGCATATACTTGTGTAATTTTGTTGGCATCAACAAATCCAAAAATATTATCTAAGCCAATTCGCATTAATTTTCTAGTTAAGTCATCTATTTGACTTGGCTCAGCAATTAAAATAAATTTTTCTTCATAAGTAACAAACCACCCCATCCATGTTGCAAAAGAATTGTTTCCTTGAATATTAATACTTCCTGGGATAAAGCCATTTTGAAATTCTACTTTGTTTCTCGTATCAATTAATTTAATGCCCTTGTTTAATGCATCTTTTAATTCCACTTCATTCAATTCTTTGATTTTTGGAACTTCGGTTAATAAAGGACGATTTACTTTATTCAATTCCTTCATTTTAGCAAAATACTTAGGCGGTTCTGGCTGATCCGTTAATAAAAATTGAACGAAACCAGCTTTGTCAGCACCATATTGGAATGCCCAGTTTCTTTTTTTCTCATAACCAACTGTTGTACTAGGTACAGCACCCAAGGCCTTGCCACAAGCAGATCCTGCTCCATGTCCTGGCCATACTTGAATAAAATCTGGTAAATCAGAAAATAAATTAATTGACTGATACATTTGCTCCGCGCCTTTGTCCTGCGTACCTACTAGTCCTGCTGCTTTTTCCAATAAATCAGGACGACCAATATCACCAACAAATACAAAGTCACCAGTAAATAACATCACCGGCTCTTTACTTGCTGGTGTATCAGTTAATAAAAAACTAATGCTTTCTGGTGTATGTCCTGGCGTATGTAATACTTGAATTTTAAGATTCCCCACCATCACTTCTGAATTGTGCTTCATGCCCTCATGTTCGAATTCATATTCCCATCCTGGACCGCCTTCATCTGATAAATACATTTTAGCGCCTGTCACTGATGCTAATTCTCTTGAGCCAGTTAAAAAATCGGCATGAATATGTGTTTCAAAAATATGCGTGATCTGCATATTATTTTGTTTCGCAATTTCTAAATAAGTGTCTATGTCGCGCTTTGGGTCAATGACTGCGGCAACACCCGCTTTTTGACAGCCAATAAAATAACTTGCTTGAGCTAAAGTTTTGTCGTAAACGTGTTGAAAAAACATAATAATAATTTTTATTGAATTTGAATAATCTGTCCTAACTGTTTTCTGAAATAGTTTTTAAAAATGTTCAGAAAACAAAGTTGCCTATTATTAATGCTAATAATTGTGACAAATATCACAAATCTACAAGTTTGTCTTTTAATATAAAAACTAGCTTGGAATTTCTGTTAATTGTGCAACTCCAGAGGCAATAGCAGCTTTTGAAACCGCATTTGATACCACTTTTAAAAGCCTATTATCAAATGGCTTTGGCAAAATATAGGTAGGTCCAAATTTTATTGGTGACCCACCATAAATATCAATGACTTCCTGAGGAACAGGCATTTTTGTTAAATCTGCTAATGCATGCACTGCCGCTAATTTCATAGCCTCATTGATCTTAGTCGCCCTAACATCTAAAGCCCCTCTAAAAATATAAGGGAAGCCCAACACATTATTTACCTGATTTGGATAATCACTTCTGCCAGTAGCAAAAATTATGTCGGGCCTGGCTAGCATCGCCTTTTCGTAACTAATTTCAGGATTCGGATTAGCTAATGCAAAAACAATGCAATCCTTTGCCATAGATTGAAGCATTGCCTCATTTAATATATCCGCCTTAGATAAACCTAAAAACATATCGGCGCCCACCAACACCTCTTCTAATGTAGATGTGATTGGCATGTTTTGATTGGTAAATAATTTTTTTCGGCCGTCTAAATTATCACGATCCGCATGTATTAATCCTTTTGAGTCAAACATAAATAAATTCTCGCGTTGCACACCCAAGGCTAAATAGATACTTGCACAAGAAGTAGCAGCAGCACCAGCGCCATTAATCACCACTTTAATGTCTTTTATCTTTTTACCAATTAATTCAAGTGCATTTAATAATGCAGCTGCACTCACAATGGCCGTACCATGTTGATCATCGTGCATGATTGGAATATTCAATTCAGCTTTTAATCTTTCTTCGATTTCAAAACAATCTGGTGCAGAAATATCTTCTAAATTAATTCCACCAAATGTTGGCGCTAGAATTTTTACTGTTCTAATAAACTCTTCTACATCTTTTGTGTCTAGTTCTAAATCAAAAACATCGATATCTGCAAATATTTTAAATAAAACCGCCTTCCCTTCCATTACAGGCTTACTAGCCAATGCACCTATATCGCCCAATCCCAAAACAGCTGTCCCATTAGAAATAACAGCAACCAAATTTCCTTTTGTTGTATAATCGTATACTTTACTTGCGTCTGCTTCAATAGCCAAACAGGGTGAAGCAACACCTGGAGAATAGGCTAATGCTAAATCCTTCTGAGTGGCAGTTTCCTTAGTTGGGTTTACTTCAATTTTCCCTGGTCTTCCTTTTGCGTGATAATGTAATGCTTCTTTTTCCATATAAATTATAATCTAGGGAAGGTAACAAATAAATAGAAAACGCAGTCAAATTGACTGCGTTTTCTATCGTTATGAGAACGTTACCATAAAAAATAAGGTCCAGTTACTCTTTTAAAATCCCGCCTTTAAATAACTCCAACCTTCTTCTTGTTTAATCACCAATTCAGCTACCCCTGATGGAACTGAGCCCACAGTGTTTATAAGCATTTCTTTTTTAATACCATATTTGTTCATGGTATTTTCGCAGGCATTGAAAACAACACCTTTTTTGGTCATTGCTTCGACATCGGCAACCAAATGTGATTTTGATGCTACTAAGAAATTCAAAGCTTTGCCATGTACGACTACTTCTATATCTACCTTACCTGGCCAAACTTTTTGAAAATTTCGAATATTACCAATGACTCCAGACCAGGTTGCCGTATCTGCTGAATTCAATTGCATCACCACTTTATGTGTTCTGTTTACATCTTGTGCAATGGATGCAATTGGCGCCATAAAAAAGAAAAACGAAACAGCTAGTGCAAGCTTTAAAAAGATTTTCATTTTTACTATTTTAAATCAAACGATGATTCAATATACAACATTACTCGTTTAATTCTTTCAAATAATTTTATGAATTAGCAATGATATTTAACATGTCATATACGCCTCCGCCATTATACACGTCTGTAAGTCCTTGTTGATTTAACATCGTCTTAGCCATACCACTTCTGTTTCCACTGCGACAGTACACTACAATAGGCTTAGGCATTGCACTGATTTCAGACACTTTGAAAGCAACTTCTTCTAATGGAATATTTTGAGCTCCAGGGAAATGCTCAGATTCAAATTCCATAGGACTTCTTACATCAATTACTGTAGCTGTTTTATTTTTAATAGCATTCATTACGTTTTCCATATTATTGTTTTTTTATAATAAAAGGGCGCATAAATTCGCCCTTTTATTGATTATGTTTTAAATTATTTATTATAGCATTGTAGACGGACAAACGTAATCAGAGATTTTAAAGTTACCGCTATCTTTCAATGCTTTGAATCCACCTTGTACATCCACTAAATTGTCAAATCCTCTTGCTCTTAAGGTAGAAACAAAAATCATAGATCTATAGCCACCTGCACAATGTACATAGTAGGTTTTCTTTTTGTCAATTTGAGCCATGCTGTCATTGATAAAATCCAAAGGCGCATTTTCACTTTCTAAAATGTGCTCACTAAAGTGTTCAGATTTTTTTCTTACATCTAATACAACTGCATTTGAATCTTTATTTAATAGATCAGCTAACTGATCAGCGCTAACAGATTCGATTGTATCCACTTCTTCTCCAGCAGCTTTCCAAGCTTCAAACCCACCTTTTAAATATCCAATGGTAAAGTCATAGCCTACTCTAGCTAAACGAGTCACCACTTCCTCTTCTCTACCCTCATCGGTTACCAACAAGATTTCTTGTTTGATGTCAGGGATCATGGCGCCTACCCAAGGTGCAAAATTGCCATCAATACCAATATTGATTGAATTTGGAATAAAGCCTTTAGCAAAAGTTTGTGCATCTCTTGTATCTAAAATCAAAGCAGCTGTTTCATTAGCTGCGGCCTCAAAAGCTTTAGGACTCAAAGCATGTTGTCCTCGCTCTAATACTTTATCAATGCTATCGTATCCTTGAATATTCATCAATACATTCAATGGGAAATAACCTGGAGGAGCCACTAAGCCATCTAATACAGCAGCCTTAAATTGTTCTTTGGTCAATTTTAAATCTAAAGCATAATTCGTTTTCTTTTGATTGCCTAAAGTGTCTGTTGTTTCCTTGCTCATGTTTTTACCACAAGCAGAACCTGCACCATGTGCAGGATACACAATGATATTATCAGCTAGAGGCATCACTTTGTTTCTTAAAGAATCAAATAAATGACCTGCTAAAATATCCTCGGTTAATTCAGCTATTACTTTTTGCGCTAAGTCAGGACGACCTACATCTCCAATGAACAAAGTATCACCACTAAACAAGGCTGTTTCTTTGCCATTTTCATCTATTAATAAGAAACAAGTACTTTCCATGGTATGACCTGGTGTATGAATCACTTTAATTTTTACTTTACCTAGAGATAAAATTTCGCCATCGGTTGCAGTATGCATTTCAAAACCAGCTTTTGCCGTTGGACCATACACAATTGTTGCGCCAGTCTTTTTCGCCAAATCAATATGTCCAGATACAAAATCAGCATGAAAATGTGTTTCTAAAACATACTTGATTTTTGCACCATCTAATTTTGCTTTTTCAATATAAGGGGCTACTTCTCTTAATGGATCAACAATTGCTGCTTCACCATCACTTTCAATATAGTAAGCGCCTTGTGCTAAACATCCTGTGTAAATTTGTTCTACTTTCATAGTTGTATTTTTTAATGTTCTAAGATTAAATTGATAACACAAAGATGAAACGATCGATTACCATTTACCGTGACAATTATCACGCTTGAAAAAATATTTTATAAATTTCACATGATTTTAATCATATGATTATAAGGGCTTTTTTGCAAACAATCTTATAACACTTGCGCTACCTTGATGAAATGGACCTTCATCTAAATCAGTTGCAATCTCTTCTAATTCAATCATGTCAAGACTTTCAAAATCATGACGCAGTTCTGTAATACTATATAATTGTTCAATTGCTTTTGGACCACCAGATTGATTATGTATTTGTTCTTTAGAAAATGCTTCCATAATCAACATTGCTCCTGGTGCCAAAGAGTCAATGATTTTTTGATGAAAAACAATTCTATCTGCTGGAGGTAAATGAACATAGATCAATCCAATTGCATCATATAAATTAGTTGCCTGGTATTGATGAATGTCCACCACCGTATAGTTTAACTGTAAATTTTTTTGACTTGCATTGGTTAATGCTTTGTCCTTTGCGGTTTCGCTATAATCAAACGCTGTAACTGCCCAACCTTGGGATGCAGCATAAATGGCATTCCTGCCTTCCCCTTCGGCAGGCAATAAAATGGTGCCGACATCATTGAATGCATCTAATTTTAATTTAAAATAAGCATTAGGTTTATTTCCATATACGGTCTCGTTTTCAGCATATCGCTGATTCCAAAATTGATTCATTATCTATGTTTAGACACTAAATTTACTACGCACTTGATTGTCATAAAGTGATATATATCACTTTGATAAAAGTTCTACTTGCTTATATTTATGGCATAAAATAAATTTATGGAATCCAAATATCAAATTCTAATTATTGGAGGTGGAAATGCTGGCATTTCAGTTGCAGCACAATTATTAAGAAAAGAGCGCAGTTTAGATATTGCCATCATTGAATCTTCTGAAAAACATTATTATCAACCTGCATGGACCATGGTAGGAGGTGGGTTTTATGATATTAAAGACACAGAAAAAACAGAAGCAGAAGTAATGCCAGAGGGTGTGAACTGGATCAAAGAAGCTGTGTCAAGCTTTCAGCCTGACGAAAATAAAATTACTTTAAACTCTGGCATACAAATTCAATATGAATTTTTAATTGTTGCACCTGGCATTCAATTGAATTGGAACGAAGTTAAAGGTCTTGAAGAAAATTTAGGAAAAAACGGTGTTTGTTCAAATTATAGTTTTAAAACCGCACCTTATACATATGAATGTTTAAAACATTCTAAATCTGGTAGAGCGATTTTCACTAGTCCCCATACACCCGTTAAATGCGGTGGAGCGCCTCAAAAGATAATGTATATCGCTGCAGATTATTTTAAACGTAATAATTTATCAGATAAAATAAAGGTGGAATTTTGGTCTGGCGGTACTAGATTATTTGGGGTGAAAAAATTTGAAGATGCGCTTAAAAAAGTGATTGCAAAATTTCATATCAAAGAAAATTACTACAATAAATTAGTAGAGATTGATGGGGCAAATAAAAGAGCTAAATTTATTGGTTTTGGAGAAAGCAATAAAGAAGTGGAGACTTGGATTGATTATGAAATGATTCATGTAACGCCACCGCAATCAGCACCTGATTTTGTAAAAAATAGTCCATTAGCAAATGCTGCTGGATGGATCGACGTGGATAAGCACAGTTTGCAACATGTGAAGTATGCTAACATCTTTTCACTTGGAGATGCCTCTTCTTTGCCAACTGGTAAAACTGGTGCTGCCATACGAAAACAAGCGCCAGTTTTAGTTCAAAACTTGCTTTCATTGATGAAACATGATGCAATTACTGCGTCATATAATGGTTATAGTAGCTGTCCATTAATTACAGGTCGTTGGAAATTAATTCTTGCAGAATTTGATTACGATAACAATCCCCAGGAAACTTTTCCATTTAATCAAGCAAAAGAAAGATGGAGTATGTTTATATTGAAACGTTATATCCTTCCGTTTTTATATTGGATACAAATATTAAAGGGGAAAATGTAATTCTAGCATTTTTTTCAGTTTGATTATGTCTTGCAGCAATAAAAATTCATAAATAATTGGGTAGGTGACATTTATCACCTACCTTTTATTTTATTAAAAGCAATTTTGTGTCAAATAAAAGAATATGGAAATAATTGGCTATTTGGCTTCGATATTAATTGGAATTTCTTTGGGATTGATTGGCGGGGGTGGAAGTATCCTTACAGTTCCAGTTTTAGTTTATTTATTTCATGTTGAACCTGTATTAGCAACTGCCTATTCATTGTTTATTGTAGGAGCTAGTAGCCTTGTAGGCGCTTGGCCTAAATACAAGCAAGGATTTGTGAATTTAAAAACAGCCATCATTTTTGGTATACCTTCAATTGCATCTGTCTATGCCACTAGAAAATTTTTAGTGCCTGCTATTCCATCTGCGCTTGGAAATATAGCTGGAATTGAAATTACAAAGTCTTTATTAATGATGATTTTATTTGCTGTACTAATGGTAGCCGCTTCCTTCTCTATGATTCGATCTAAGGTCAACAACAAGGACAATTCGGAAGAAGAACAAAAATTCAATTACCCTATGATTTTATTAGAAGGGGCATTGGTTGGCGTACTAACTGGCTTAGTTGGTGCGGGAGGTGGATTTTTAATTATCCCAGCATTGGTTATGTTGAGCAAACTCCCAATGAAGCAAGCGGTAGGTACTTCCTTATTAATTATTGCAGCTAAATCTTTAATAGGCTTTACTGGAGATCTTGGAAATAGAACAATGGATTGGACCTTATTATTAAGTGTTACTGCACTTGCCATTGCAGGTATTTTTATTGGTGACAAATTAAGTAAGCGCATAGACGGCAATAAACTAAAAACCGGTTTTGGTTGGTTTGTTTTAGTGATGGGCTTGTATATTATCGCACAACAACTTTTCTTCCCTACCGGAGGCGGACACTAATCTTACAAAATAGAATTTATGATAAAGCCATTGCTATTCAGTATGGCTAGCACCCTTTTGCTATCAACGCAAGTAGAGGCGCAGCACCAAGAATTAAACGAAGCCCCGAAATTGTGGGGCAAATCGAAAAAAGAAATAGACAGTACCAGTTTATTGTATCGGTTTCAAATGGGTACAATGCATGGACATATAAGGTCATTTTACAGTAGCACGTTTAATAAAAATAGTCAAGCAGAATTTGCACAAGCAATTGGAGGGGGTATTCAATTTATCTCTAAACCCATTCATAACCTTCATGTTGGAGTGAGCGGCTTTTTTGTTTATGATGCCTTTTCATCCGACTTAACCAAGCCACATCCTTTATCGAATAGCCTTAATAGATATGAGCTTGGATTATTTGATATCACTGATCCTTCTAACAAAACAGACATTGACCGATTAGAAGAATTGTATATTCAATATCAAAAAAACGAACTCACTGTTACCCTTGGTAAACAACTTTTAAATACGCCTTTTATTAATTTACAAGACGGAAGAATGCGCCCTACAGAAGTGCAAGGCGCTTGGACACAATATAGAAGAAATAAAAATAAATTTTATATAGGTTGGTTAAATCGATTCTCTCCAAGAGGTACAGTGGAGTGGTACAAAACTGGCGAATCTATTGGCATCTACTCGGTTGGGGTCAATATAGATGGTAGCAAGTCTGGCTATAAAGAGGCACTAGAGTCCAAGGGGGTTGGACTTATTGGAGCAGAAATCGGATGGTTAAAAAATCATAAAATTCAATTTTGGAATCAATACGTTGAAAATATTTTTAATAGTAGTTTAGTTCAAATTGACAAACTGCCTTCGACCTCTGATCCTTATTACTATGGACTACAAATGATTGGTCAGGTTGTTTTAAATAAAGGTGGGAATGCAGATCGAAGTAAAACCTATTTTGATCCAAGTCAATCCTCCTTTGTAATTAGTGGTAAAATTGGCAAACAATCAGGTCAATGGGATCATTCATTGAATTTCACAAGAATTACCAAACAGGGTCGCTACATGATGCCCAGAGAATGGGGACGCGACCCTTTTTACACTTTTTTATTAGGTGAACGTAACGAAGGCATGGGAGACTTAAATGCGTATGTCGTAAAATCTAAATTTGCAGCAAAGCATTTACCCCTAAATTTAAATGTAGGAATTGGCTACTTCGACTTACCTGATATTAAAAACTTTGCAATGAACAAATACAGCTTTCCGGCTTATATGCAATACAATATAGATACTCGATATGCTTTTTCAGGATTTTGGAAAGGTTGGGAAGCTCAATTGATTTATTTTTATAAGGATGCGGTTGGAACAACTTATGATAACCCTAAATACTATATCAATAAGGCAGATATGGGGCATTTTAATTTTATCTTAAATTTTCATTTCTAAAATTTAGTTGTAATCAAGTTAAATTGTGATAAAAGTCACTTAATTTATTATGATTTAAGCGGATTTTCATCTTCAAATAAAACCAATGAAAAATAAACCTGCCGATCGTAGAAGTTTTCTTAAAAATGCAGCTGTACTTGGCATTGGTTTGCCATCTGCCCTTTCCATCAGCAATACTGCAGATGCGCGCGTAAATGAGAATGGAGAAGGTGTCAAAACAACTAAAGCGAATAGCAGTTTCAACAGCCAGTCAAAAAATGAATTTAGTATTTTCATTACAACCGACTTGCATGCACAAATCCATACCCATGATGAATTCTTTTGGGAAGAAGGAAAAGCTGTTTATAAGAAGCGTGGGGGATTAGCTGTTTTAAAAACAATGATTGATCAATTGAGGACAAAATATCCTCAAAACATTCTATACGATGGGGGTGATTATTTTCATGGACATGGTGTTGCTTCTTTGTCTGAAGGAGAAGCTTTAATCCCCTTAATGAATGCTTTTAATTACGATTTAATTTTACCAGGTAACTGGGAAGTAGTTTACAAAAAGAAAAAGATGCTCTATGATATGGGGCATTCCACTGCAGCAAAAATTTGTGCCAATATGTGGCATAAAACCAATGATGCTGATAATGGCAATTTAATTTATCCGCCCTATTGGATTAAATATATTGCAGGTGCTAAGGTTGGATTTATAGGATATACAGATCATTTAGTGCCTAAGCGTCAATCTCCTGCTTATAGCGAAGGCATTGGATTTACACATGCAACAGACAATGTTGCTAAATATATTCAATACTTAAAAGAGGTGGAGGGTTGTGGTATTATTTTTGTGGTGACCCATATGGGACTTGCACAACAAGTGGGGCTTGCCAACGATCCACGAGTGGCGGGCGCAGATTTTATTTTAGGAGCAGATACGCACGAGCGTGTAAGAGTGCCTATCGAAGGCAAGTATACTAAAGTGGTGGAATGTGGCGCCTTTGGTTCTTTTTTAGGTAGGTTGTCGATCCAAGTTAAAGAGGGTAAAATAGCTACTTACGAATATGAATTAATGGATGTGGATCCTGTATTATATCCTGCGGATAAAGACACTTTGGCACTTGTAGAAAAAGCTGCTGCACCTTATCAAAACGAAATGTCAAAAGTGATTGGTTACAGTAAAACACCATTGGTGCGTTATTTTGTTTTAGAAACGCCAATGGATAATTTAATTACGGATGCAGTTATGTGGAAATTCAAACCAGATATTGCATTAAGTAATGGTTTTAGATTTTGTCAGCCCTTAGCAGTGCCAGAAAATAAAAATCAAGTGGCTATAACCAATGAGTTTTTATGGAATATGCTGCCTGTAGACTCCACCGCAAAAACAGGAGAAGTAACAGGTGTTCAAATAATAGATTGGTTAGAAAAAGAATTAGAAAATGCTTTCGCAACCGACCCAAGCAAACGATTTGGTGGATGGTTTGTTCGTTTTGCAGGTATGGAAGTAAATTGCACCATAGGAAAGCCAAAAGGCCAAAGAGTAAACTGGGTGAAAGTAAAGGGACAAGCATTAGATCAAAATAAATTGTACCGAATTGTAGCTTGTGAAAGAGAAGGTGATCCAAATGATACTTTATGTAGAATCGAAAAAGTAAAAAATCCAGTGGCTACTTCTATTAGTCTTCACCAAGTGATTAAAGATTATTTAGCAATAAATTCTCCTGTTGCACCTAAAATAGAAGGTAGAACAATTGCCACAGATCAATCACCTACTTTGTTAACACAATTACAAGGAACCAGCTATGATTTTAGATAGCATTGAATTAACTTTTTCTATTTAACAGTAGGAAATAAGAAATATAAAAAGATGAAAAGACAATATTTAGTGCTGGTGAGTGTCATTATTATAATTGTTATCTACTATCTCGTAGGTTTTATTAGCGGAGATTATTTTAAAATCGATGGCACCGTTGCTAAGACAGATAGCACATGGGTGGGTCCAAGCATCTACCTTGATAATACGACTGTAGGAGAAGAACGTGAATTAGTTATATACGGTCAAGAACTGATTGCACACACTTCTAAATACTTGGGCCCTAAAGGCAGTGTGGCGCAAATTACCAATGGGATGAATTGTCAAAATTGTCACTTACAAGCAGGCGCCAAAGCTTGGGGTAATAATTATGCGGCAGTATTTTCAACCTATCCAAAATTTAGAGATCGAAGTGGCCAAACTGAAAGTATTTACAAGCGTGTAGCGGATTGTATGGAGCGAAGCTTGAATGGTACTGCAATAGATAGTAATAGTAGAGAATTTAAAGCGATCTATGCCTATATCAAATGGTTGGGGCAAGATGTTGCAAAAGGTACAAAGCCTCATGGATCGGGCATAGAAAAATTAGCCTACTTAGATCGTGCAGCAGATCCATCAAAAGGACAAATTGTATATGCCGCGCAGTGTCAAAGTTGTCATGGTGCAAATGGAGAAGGTCAACTGACAGTAGATGAATTAGAATATGCTTACCCTCCATTATGGGGACCAAATAGCTATAATGATGGCGCTGGCTTATTTAGAATTAGCAACTTTGCAGGTTATGTAAAAAATAATATGCCTTATCAATTAACATCTCACGAAAATCCGAAATTAACAGAAGAAGAATGTTGGGATGTAGCCGCTTATGTCAATAGCCAATCAAGACCTCATAAGGATCAGTCTAAAGACTGGCCAAAATATGATAAGAAACCATTAGACTTTGCATTTGCACCTTATGCTGATCCTTTTTCTGAAACACAACATAAATATGGACCGTATAAGCCCATTAAAAAATTCTATAGTAAATAAAAACCACACAATATGATCGAACAAATTCAACAACCCTGGCCATGGTATGTAGCCGGTGTCATTATCGGACTCATCGTTCCAGCATTGCTTATTTTAGGCAATAAAACTTTTGGCATATCTTCTAATCTTAGGCATGTATGTGCTGCTTGTTTTCCCGCAGACATCAAATTTTTCAAATACGATTGGAAAAAAGAAATTTGGAATTTCTTTTTTGTAGGCGGTATATTTATTGGTGCATTGTTAGCAACACAATACT